>ERZ780076.783-NODE-783-length-12616-cov-1.979540_pt1 | contig 12616 bp, 5 predicted proteins | sample MGYA00511022_ERZ780076 | MGnify/ENA primary metagenome ERZ780076 (study PRJEB29588, sample SAMEA2148733) | human gut metagenome | biome: human gut; feature: human-associated habitat; material: faeces | place: Denmark | collected 2008/2010 ... | reverse complement strand
CGCCGGAACAGGAACAGTCGTGTTCTCTGGCATATAAAGATGTGCTGTGACATAGCGGCCGGGCTTGCTTTCAAAAATTATTTTCTCTATATGATAGCCGGTACCTTGTATCTTCCCCACCACCTGAACATTTAAATTCTCTTTTTCAGGAAAAGTACCTACTATTTGTTTATATCGTTCACGGCAACCCTCCAGGTACTCCTGCATCCCGGCAGGAGACGCAAATGCTTGCTGAAAAGAGAGAAAAGGTTGGCTGAGGGCCGCCCTCCCGGAAACAACCCTGCCGATGTACATCACGCATCAGATAAGAATTATAAGCAGTACTTTGACTCCAAGGTAATGCCTTGAACTCCCCCTGAGCAGAAACCACAACAGTCCCCACCCATATTCCCAAACCTACACATAAAGTGCGAAAACCGATAATTTTTCTCATAGAATCATCCCTTTAAGTTATTGTACCACAATTTCAATTTTCTGACGGTTATCTCCGGCTGTCTTCACATACAAACGTTTATGCTCTATATCATAAAACCAGCCTGTATTCCGCTCTGCATCTGTAACTGATGAAAGAACGGGCAACGATTTACCATTTTCTATCACAGATTGCGGAACGTTCTGCAAATAAGCCTTTACTAGATAAGTGTGCTTGGCAGGTTTGTACTTCCCTACCGGTTTATCTGCAGTAAACGTCCAACTATCATCAGCAAGCCTGCTGGTAAAACGGGTCAATGAACCAATCCCTTTTTGATAATCCATTGATATACCATCATCTTCATACATCTCATAAGAAGAAATGCCTGACGGATAGACATCCAATGTTATCATCTCTACAGGGTGCTGATCTACCCACTGCATAACAGGTTGCATGGGAATAATAGCTCCGGCTTTTATATAGATAGGCAACACATCCAACGGAGTAAGAAAAGATTTATATTGACGGCCCTCGTAACGCTCACCGGTTTCATAATCAAACCATTCTCCACCGGGAAAATAAACATGTTGGCTCAGTGCACCTTTGGTAGTGACAGGACAAACCATCATCCATGGCCCGAACATATACTGACGTGTCAGCTGATAAGTATTCTCATCCTGAGGATAGTCCATCACTAAAGGAGTCATCATGGGACGTGCCGTTTTATAAAGCTGATAGGCATTGCTATAAATATAAGGAATCAATGTATAACGCAAACTATCATATTTGATGAAATTGGCCAAAGCCTCCGGACCATAAGTCCAAGGTTCATGGTAACGGGGATGGTCCATACCGAACACCATGGCGATAGGTGAAAACATACCGAACTGTACCCAACGAGTATATAATTCTGTATCGTAAGGAGAATATTGTTCAAATCCTCCCATGCAATGAGTCCAGTTACCCACACCACTCATACCAATATTAAGTCCTGCACGTATCACCGGTTCAAACCACTGCCATTCACTTCCCCAGTCTCCAGCCCAGATATAAGGATAACGCTGAATTCCCGCATAACCTTCACGGGTATGTGTCACCCCCCTCATATTATTATATTCCTGAAATTTACGATAGGGGGCCTCCGCATAAGCTAAAGGAAAAATATTATGAAGTCCTTTCAGGTCCATCGTTCCTCCGACATCCGTTTTCACAAACTTAGCCCCGATAGAAGCGACTTTCATTACTCCGTTCTCCCACCACCAATCTACAGCTTTCGGATCAAAGAAATTCACTACCCCTTCTGTCTTGGCTCCTGGATACAGCACGTTTCCCTGTTCACGCGCCTTATCCAATAGATGATATTCAGGACCATTATCTAATATAGAACGGATATGAAGCCCCACCATTTTTACATTTTGCGCATAGCAACTGTCAAACATAGCTTTCGGATCTTTGAACGTATTGCGCCATTCAAAACAGCAACCACCATTTCCGTAAGTGGTATTAAACAGTCTCCAGGTAGAATCTAGCCAAAGCAAATCAAAAGGCACTCCTTCCTCACGCAAACGTTTACATAAAGCAGGCGGATATTTATCGGAAGTCATCTCTTCATTCTTCCAGGTTCCACCGGAATAAGTACCGACATGCAACCCCATTGCAAAACGAGGAAGCATGGGGGATTTTCCGGTCAATTCCGTATATCTGTCAACCATGGTATAAAAATCGGGACCATAAATAAAATAATAGTCCAAATCACCGCCAAAAGCTTTGAATGAATAATAGTCACTACTGTCCCATCCCATATTCCATTCGGTAGCAAACGGAGTATGAAAGAACAAACCATATCCTTTGGTACTCATCATAAAAGGTACGGGACAATAATTGGCACGTAAAATATCTTTTCCTCCTACAGCCGGTTTTATCCCTCTTCCCAACTCTACATTCAGATAGACCTTACGCCCTCGCTGATCCATGAAATCCATACGTTCCCCAAAGCCAAAGAAATGTTCATCCGGCTGTAGAACAGCTTTTGTCTTGACAGAATCCTTATAAAAACGTTGTTCCGCAAGTTCCGTATAAAGCATCTTACCGTTTCTATCAGAAACAGTAAGACAGAACGGATTCTTGGTGGCTTCTATAATCAGTTTTCCGGTCGTAATCAACCATGCAGCATCTTTATCTTCCACTGTATAGTCGACAGAAGGAAAATCATATTTCCGAACCATCCACTGCTCATTTTCAGCGAACACAGGACCTTGAGAATGACGTACACGGAACATATCATCTGTACAAAATTCCAACTTCACCTTTCCCTGAGGCAGGAGAAACAACAAATCATTTCCTGTCTTCTTAAAAGAAGCATCGGCCGCCCATATCCCTATACAATACAGGCACAAACAAAAGCATAGGATTCGTTTTTTCATGATATCTGTTATTTTAATTAAAATCAATCATATTGAAAATCAGTTTTTTGGCTACAAGCCCGGCAGCCGAATCATTAATGATGTTCCCATAGATATCCAATGTAGAGAACAAAACACTACCCTTACCCATCGGTACAATCCCCATAGCAGTTCCGATAGCCATAGGATAAGTATGATAGGCTCCGACCAGCAATTCCTCACCTTCCATCACTAATCCCATACGCTCCACCCCTGTATGTATCAATGCCTGATAAGGCCAGTTGAGAGCATTTCCGACAGGAAGTTCCTTGAAAATATCATGCGGCTTATTAAACATCACCCCGCCCAGCCAGTTGGTTCCAACAAAGAATTTGTCCTTAAACACCACTTTACTATTAGCCGCTATAAATTCCGACCATTCATCAGCACTCTGAATAATAAAGATTTTGGTTCCATCATTTACGGCACGTTCCATTAAACGCTGTGCATCCGGCATCTTATCATTAGGAACAGCCCAATCCAAACGACAACGCGCGTTACTACGAGGATGCCTGAAACGGATCTCTATATCGGCAGACTTGCCTCCTTCCAAATAGACTTTTCCATCGCCCAAATGCTCTTTCTTTCTAGTTATTTCATATATTTTCTTACCATTGACAAAGACTTCAATCATACTACGATCATTACTCTGAGGAATAATCGTATATTCACCACTGACAGAAGGAAGTACTTTACCACTCCATTTAATACCATAACCATCAAGCATATACACAAAAGGACTTGGTGTAGCTCCCTCAATAGCACTCAGATTAACCACCTTGGCCACTTCATGATAAACTTCCTTCTGAAATTCCATATCCTCATAATAGACCACATCCAATCCCGGTTTGCCATCGGCAGAGCGTAACGCTTCCATCGGCACCATTGTCAACTGATCTTTCCTAGGAGGACGGGCCACCATAATCCAATCCAACTTTCCTAAATTATCCTCGTAAGCTGCAACCGCTTCTTTCGTTTTACCCTTCAAGAAATTCTGTAAAGCACTCCCATCTTCCCAAACGGCCCCTTTACCATCCAACATATTGGATGCCAGATTTACAGACAATATATCATCATACCCAGTTGTAACAACAGAATTTTCCTTACACAGTTTTGCTTCAATCCTACAAAGTCCCCCAACTGCAGGAACTGGTATTTTTACATCCTTCACCAACAACTGACCATAAACCTCACCTCCGGCGGCTTCCGTTTCATAAGTCCCTACCTCCATCACTTTTCCTTGAGAGTCTGTCACCGAGATTTTCAATTGATGGTTTCCCCGGACATTCTTCTCATTAATCAGATAAAAATCAACGGTCACCTTTCCCCCTGCGGCTGCAACCTGTTGCCTGGTCTTTACCGCTACATACAAAGGCTGATTATAACGAGCTATGATAGCCGGATCTGATTTGGGATAACGAAAACAATCGACAATTCCCGAATAATTCTCCGTCAATTCCGATTCCCATCCATTAACAACGTATGCATCCGTCAAATTATTCATTCTGGCCGATTCTATTTTACGTCCCTGATGTTCATAGGATACAGTTCCCATAGCCACACACAAATCATCCACGGTAGGATAAACAGTCCTTAACTGTTTAGCATCCAGAAATTTATTGAATTCATCATACCAACGTAGAAACTCTCTGCCATCCCATCCTTTATAGTTATATTTTTCCAAATCTTCTTTATTCTTTTCCAAACGAGGAGGTGATGATAAAGCCCCTTCCTCACCAAAGAATACAATTTCACGCTTATTCTTGGTATCATTATAATAATCGTCAGGGCCTTTGTACAAACCTTCATTCCAAACAGCAGGTCCTCCGGCACGATGATAATCATACCAACCACTCCAATACACTTTTTCATCGTAAGGACGAATATGAATTTTAGCCTGATCTTCTATATCATCTCCCTTAGCCCAAGCCGAGGTACGAAGAATCAACCGGGAAGGATCCAATACACGCATATCCTTCATCGCTTGAATTTCCAATTCTAACTTTTCAGGAGCAGCATTTCCCGATTCATTCATCATATTATAGATAACCAGACAGGGATGACTGCGATCCCTCTTTACCATACGGATGACCTTTTCATGCAAAACAGCATTCATAAACGGCTGTCTCACATCCAGACGGAAGCCGCCAGGCTCTTCAAAATAGAGCAGTCCCAACTCATCAGCATAATTCATTACGTCAGTATTACCGATAAAACGATGAAAATTCAACATATTCAATCCTAACTCCTTAGCGATGCGAATTTGCCTTTCAGCCAATTCTTCCGATGGAAAAATACCATTGACCGGCCAAAAACTCCAACTGATGGCCGAGCGAAGCATGATACGTTTTCCGTTTAAACGAAAAACAGCATCCTCACCTATACCGGAAGCCTCGAACCAACGGAATCCAAAACGGCGAGAATCTTTATCTACCCAGTTCTTTCCTTCGGATAACTCCACCTCACATACATACAGATTAGGATCATCCACGCTCCATAATTTCGCATCCGGAGCTGATACAGGAATCTTCAGTTCATTTAGGCCTTTATTTAATGAAACACCCTTTATCTCTTTAGAATAAACTATTTTTTCTTTATTTTGCCACTCGTACACCGTTATACGAAGATCCTGCTTCGTAGTCTTTCCTTTTTCATTCTGTAATGTCAGAATAGCATTGGCGGTGGTTATCTGAGGAGTGTTCTGCATATAAATATCCGCCACATAAACAGCATTACAGACCTTCATACCAACTTTTCCTGTTATTCCTCCAAAGCCATGACCGGGAGGCAACATTTTATCTCCCCACGGAATAGTTCTGGAGTCGCGCCAATCATGGTTACCACCCGCATCCGTTATACGTACAGCCAATTGTACTTGTTCTCCCGATTTTATATAAGGAGTAATATCCGTTTCGAAAGGAACATTGTCCACAATCTGATAATCCACTAATCTCTGATTAATAAAAATCTCCGCCCGTGAACGTATAGAACCAAAATTCAAAAAGACTTTTTGTCCTTTCTTCAACACCGGAATATCCATTGTACGACTCCACCATGTAACTCCTGTAATATCTCCTTCGGGTCCGGACTGAGTTTGAAGATATTCTTCAGCTGTTCCGGGAACCTGTACCGGAACAGCCTGGGCAGAAGTCAATATATCCCATCCCGCTGTAGGAACAATTACAGGACTTTTCCGTGCCTCTTCCAATGTCAAATAAATATCCTCTGTCTGCCAAGTCGCTTTTTTATCCTGCCATAAATGCCATCCTTTTCCTGACAAATCAAAAAACGGTCTCTCCTGTGCTCTCACCCCATAAAATGGACATAACAACAAAAATGCTATGGCAACAATACTCTTCTTCATAATTATCTATTACTTTCTTTTATTAAATTCAATAATAACTGTTGGCCCACTACATTAGCCCTATTCTCGCTTTTGGTATTAAAAGTATTCATCGACTCGTTCATGCCATCAAGATCAACAGGAACTGTATAAGCTTTGACATCCTTTATACATGCAGGAATATCCAATGTAGTAATAATTATTTTTCCACGACCTGCCGGAATAACAGACAAGGCAGAATAAACTTCTTTTTTATGATCGGAAACACAAGCGACCAATGTTTCCCCATTAAAGCAACGCAACCCTACACGATGACGGTTGTAAGTAGCAAAGCATTGATATTCCCAATTAAAGACACAATTGACAGGCAATCCATCAAAAATAGGATGTTCTCTATTGAAAAAGTTCCCACCATACCAAGCCGTACCTAGTTTCTTTGAACCACGATAATCCAAAACTTCTTTATCCGCTAAGAACTCAGCCCACCTTTCCGCATTATCCACAATAATCAATGTATGTCCCTTGTAAACCCATTCCATAATATCACTCATACCACTTCCCCATTGAGTAGGTTCAAAGGCGCCAACCAACAAATAATCTCCCGAAGGTGTCCCTTCTTTATATTCCAGAATATCAAAACCAACTGTTTTCATAAAATTGCTCAGAACGCCCGTAGTATCAGCAATAGAACCATTAGCTGTAATTCCTTTCGTATTCAAACTTACAGCAAACAAAGAATCGTCTCCAGTTGCAAAAGTTTTTTTGCCTTTGACCAACTTTGCTTCAATACAAACATAGCCTGTTGCCCGAGGAACAAAATTCCAGCCGATCTGTAAACATTGACCATATACATTCCCCCCTTTAACATGTACACTAGATACATGGGTAGCCAATACAGTACCTTCCGCATCTTTCGCTATCAATTGAAGAGAATAATTCCCCTTCAAATTCTTTTCATTTACAATATAAGTATCTACTATAGTCGTATCTCCAACATTCAGCACTTTCCGATTCATTTTTACAGCTAAAAATAACGGTTGGTTATAACGAGCTATTACTTCCACATCTCCTTTAGGATAACGATAATTATCAACAATGCCGGAGTGATTTTCCAGTTTCATACTTTCCCAACCATTTACAGCATAAGCATCCACCGTATTACTGATACGAATATTCTCAATTACCCTACCTTGATAATAGAAAGCCACATTCCCCATGGCACGGGTCAAATCATCCACTGTAGGAAATGCTTTGGCAAATCCATTGTGTTTAAGAAACGAATCATATGCATCATACCATTTCATATAATCCATCGCTTCCCATCCAGAAGTAGTGCCAGATTGCAGGATTTCATCCCGAATGAGCTGAAGACGCGGCGGAGTACCAAGAGCCTCGTCTTACCCCCAATAAATAAGCTCATCCTTATGATCTGAAAAACGGTGATAGTTATCTTTACCCCAATATAAATTATCATGATAGCAACCCGGACCACCTGCATGATGCCTGTCATACCATCCATAATCATAAAAAGTAGTATCGTTTGGCATCAAGTGCAATTTAAAACGGGCATTCGCCTCATTTTCCGGGTTCTCTCCATTACTGGAATTATAAGTTAAGATACGGGTAGGATCCAACGAATGTGCCATACGCATCTGCGCATAATCCTGTACCTGTGGCCAAGCTCCCCGTTCATTATGCAAATTATAAATAACAAGAGACGGATGGTTACGGTCACGTTTAATCATTCGCACCAATTTTTCATTCCGGTAAGCAAAATAAAACTTGCTTTGCTTGTTATTATCATTAAAGTGACTGATAGGATACTGATTGCCTCCCGGTTCTTCAAAGTATAATAATCCCAATTCATCAGCATAATCCAAGACATTGCTATGCCCAATAGTACGGTGAAAATTCAACATGTTAAGTCCTAGCTTTTTAGCACTCTCCACTTGTCTCCTAGCCAACTCATCAGATGGAGTGATCCCATTATCCGGCCAGAAACTCCATGAAATAGCTGTACGTAAAACAATTCTTTTTCCATTCAAGAAAAATTGCTTATCTCCATGAATATCCTTCACTTCAAACCATCTGAATCCAAAACGCTGCGTATAATTATCCGTACCTACTGAAACAGACAAATCATAAAGATGAGGAGAATCCGTACTCCACAATTTTGCCGCTGGCAAATGAATATGAAAAGTTTGTTTATTCTCTCCGACAATAAGATTTTCAACAGAGTATTCTTTTCGGTAAAGTACTTTCTCACCTTTATGTTCTTTTACTGTTAAAAGCATTTTCTGAGCCTTCATCGGGTTCTTTGTTTCATTACAAGCCGTCACTTCAACTTCAATAGAATGAGGGTCCGGTTGGTTTTTAATAAAAACATCTCCAATATATAACTTATCCGTAGCAACCAACTCCACTTTTCCAGTTATACCGCCAAAACCATGAGAAGGATTAGTTCTATACTCTCCCCATGTATAGACTTGGGAATCTTTCCAATTAAAATTACCATTTGGATCAGTAATGCGGAAAGCAATCACATTTTCCTGACCAGGTAGAATAAAAGGTGTCACATCTACAGCAAACGGCGTACTATTCACCAAATCATATCCCACCAATTTTTTATTAACAAAAATCTCAGCTCTAAAACGGATAGAAGCAACATTCATCACTATCCGTTTATTTCTCCAATCAGCAGGTACATTTATTTTTGTATCAAACCATGAAACCCCTACATAATTTCCGGTAACTCCAAATGTTTCTCCATTCCATCCCCATAGGTGTTGCTCTACGGTAGCAGGAAGCGTCACCCCTATCTTATCGGGTGTATCAAGCAAATTCCAGCCTCCGGTAGGTATATGGACAGGGAGGTCATGAATATTGACAGGAGGAACGTAAAGAGAATCATTTTGCCATACAGCCGAACGATCAAGAGTGATATTCCATAGAGTTTCTGATAAATTGAGACATGCCCTCTGTGCTCTCATAGATGTTACAAGCAATAGTACACAACCCGTTAAAACGAATATTTTTTTTATAGCTGATTTCATTTTACCTCTATTTTTCTTTATGGTATATTGTAAAAGGAGTATGTTAAGAAGAAATACTTCAATATACTCCTTTTACAAAATTACTTTATTTTGTATATCCGGGATTTTGAGTGAATTCATCTTTATTAGTCACCGCATCCAATTGATTTTGGGGTATCGGACGTAGCATATGATATTCTTGAATATTATCTTTTGCATCCATATTATGCAACTTAACGTATTCAACTAACTTTTTAGTTCGTTTTAAATCAAACCAACGTATTTGTTCTCCACACAATTCCCTAGCCCTCTCATCTAAAATAAAATCGATAGTCAGTTCCGATTCAGTAATTCTCATGTCATTTTCTTTACTTGGTATTGCACGTTTCATCAAAAATTCATTCATCAAATCCACTGCTTCCTGTTTATTCGTTTGCAGCATCGCTTCGGCTGCAATAAAATACATTTCCGGCAAACGAATGACAAATGCATCCCGTTGACACCAATCCTGATTATAAACCGCCGTAGGATCGGCAAACTTATGCATTTCTACAAATTGCGACCTTAAGATAGCTTTACCTTCCGAAGTGTACACGTCATCAACATCCAGCAAACGATACCGCTTTGACGCCCATACTTTTTGTGAATCAGTAGCAGCCGTTTTCATGATATATATGGCCGTATCTCCTGTAGCCATTATAGGATAAACTTTTAAATCACTCTTATTTGCGTCCCAGGCATCTTTAAACGTCACTTTATAACGCTGATCTATATTCTCATTATATAATTGCAGCAGATACCTGGACGGCATATATCTTTGGAAAGGACGAGCATTCAAGACATCGCGTTCCATTCCGGCTTCCTTATCATATTTCATTACAAAATCAACAATCCCTTTATTACCCGAATTAGTAGCAGTAGCATCAAAAGCATTATTTTCTAATTCTGAGTTGGTGTAATTTATAGAAAAAATTGCTTCTTTGTTTGTACCTCCATCACAATTGGCAATATCCCACATATCACTATAATCAGTATAGAAAGAATAGCGTTGACTATTGATAATATCCTTTGCCAACATAGCGGCCTCAGCATAAAGCGAAGCCTCGCCCGTTGCACAAGCTCTGGTCAAACAAGCTCTTGCTTTAAAAGCTTTAGCTACATCCTGAGTTATTCTACCATCTGTTGATTTGCCTGGTGCCAGTTGATTGACAGCCACATCTAAATCATCAAAAATAACTTTATAAAAATCTTCTACAGACGAACGGTGTGCTTCAGTAACAGCACCCGTTATAGGTTCTGTGTTCAATACCACGTCTCCCCAAGTTTCTGTTATCAACCACAAATAGAAGGCTCTCCAAAACTTAGCCTGGCCTTCAAATGACTTATTTTCAGCTTCGGTCAATACTTCACTTGGCAACAAAGAAATAGTCTGATTACAAGCACTTAATGACAAATAAAGATTTTTCCAAACATTTCCGATAGTTGATTGGGAGCCATTTAAGTCAATAGTATAATCAGCCAATTGATTTGCTTTATTATCTCCCCCACGCAAAAACAAATCAGTACCAGATTCTGTCATACCAAAACCATCTTCCTGACCATAAAATGTCCTTGCACCCGAATAACAGGAATTCAACGCACTCTCTATTCCAACTTTCGTTTTCATAAATGGATCCGTTGTCAATCCACTTTTATTAGTTTCTTCTAGAAAGTCTTCACAAGAGACATGACATAAACAAAGAAATAATATGCTTATATAATAATAAAATTTTGTTTTCATAATGATCATAATTAAAGATTACAAACTAAGATTGATGCCAAACAACACTTGCTTCGCCAATGGAAAGTCCATACTTCCATTGCTTTCCGGATCATAATTCGGAAAATCCGTGAAGGTAATGAAGTTATTCAAAGAACAATAAATACGCAACTTCTGCACCATCATTTTGGATGTCCATTCTTTAGGCAGTGTGTATCCCAATGTAATATCTCGTATTTTCACAAAAGAAGCTTTACGGAATGCCAATGAAGACTGTAACAAATAGCTGTTCGTTGAATAACCACTATTGGGACGAGGATACTCATTGCTAGGATTTTCAGGTGTCCAATAATTTACAGGTGCGCTATTTTCCAACGCACTTGGCTTGTATAACTGAGTATAGGCATCTTTTACATATTGTCCGATACGACCATAAATAAAGAACATTAAATCAAAATTCTTATAGGTGATATTATTAGTTATACCAAACGTATACTTAGGAACTCTTGAAAAAATAACCCGGTCATCCGTAGAGAAAACGCCTTCACCTTCAGAACCTTTAGGTGACATATCTGCCACTTTAATATCCCCTGGCTTAAATCCTCCAAAAGCTTTGGCCTGAGCTTCCTCACCTAATTGCCAGATACCAATCTTTTTATAATCATAAAAAACTTGAGTAGGAGAGCCAACAAACCAAAGATTACCTTCATCACGCGTTACACCACTATTTAAAGCTTTAATGTTTTCACGATTCAAACTATATGTCCAATCCGTATTCCAACTAAAATTTTTATTTTGAAACCAAATTGTATTCAATGTCACTTCAATACCTTTATTTTCTGTTTTACCTATATTCTGCATAACAGATGCATATCCAGTAGAACTAGGCAATAAACTTGGAAGTAACAAATCCGAGGTTTGTGAAATATAAGTATCAATTGTACCAGATATGCGATTTCTTAAAATTGAGAAATCCAGTCCAAGATTCCATGTCGATGTTTTTTCCCAAGTCAAATCTTTATTTGCAATCTCGCTAGGATAATATCCATAAACACTACTACCAAATGTATATACTGATTTTTTAAGTCCTCCTAAAGTAGCATAAGCATCAATTGCACTGTTACCAGCAACTCCCCAACTTAAACGTAATTTCAAATTACTAAAAATATCTTGATCAGCCATAAAGCCTTCTTCTGAAATACGCCACGCAGCGGATGCTGACGGGAAATACCCCCACTTGTGCCCCTTCGCCAAAACGGAAGATCCATCAGCACGCAAAGAAGCTTGGAATAAATAACGTTCATTAAACTTATAATTCAATCGTCCAAAGAAAGAAACCATTTGCGTCTCAATCAATTGACTGGCATTTTCTTTTGAATCAGCATTTGCTCCCAGATCGTGGAATGAAGTCAGAGCAGAAGCTTGGTTAGCTCCACTAGCCAAAACCTTTTCATATCCATAAGCAGTGGTACTACTACCAATCATTGCAGTTAGTCCATGTTTCCCAAATGTTTTGGAGTAATTCAGTATATTCTCCCAAGTATAACGCCAATCGTTATCCGCCTGAACAGAAGAGGTAGATTTTACACCAAGATTAGCTACTGTATTTTTATCTTTATAAATACCTTC
>ERZ780076.774-NODE-774-length-12739-cov-4.099968_pt1 | contig 12739 bp, 9 predicted proteins | sample MGYA00511022_ERZ780076 | MGnify/ENA primary metagenome ERZ780076 (study PRJEB29588, sample SAMEA2148733) | human gut metagenome | biome: human gut; feature: human-associated habitat; material: faeces | place: Denmark | collected 2008/2010 ... | reverse complement strand
CTTGACGACACAGATATTCCGCTTAGGCGGCTGCTCCTGGCCGATTCATCGAAGCAGAAGGCCTGAGCCCAACCGTGCAAGCGGCATTGGGATGATTCGGGAGTTTTTGACGTGGGGGAGAAGGTTTGAGGGAGATGTCAGACGATTAGATGTCAGATGTCAGGAGCGGGACTTCGCTCCCGACATTTTGAGGGTCGGAAGCGAAATCGAGACATCTTCCCACTCTGCGCCGCTTGCTGCAGGCGGTAAAAAGCACATGCTAAGCTGGAGTTGTGAAAAAATGTAAATCATTTTTCGCAACCCTTTTTATGCCGCTATTTTTGCAAATGACAGCAAGCGGTCCACCTCCCGTTGTCATCTCGAGCGGAGCTGCCTGTCGGCATCAGGACAAAGGGTTCTGGGTTCTATGAAGACTCTAAGCCAAGAGATCTCCCATCACCATGGGGCCTCCTCACTACGGATTGCGATTTCTCCGCTCCTCGGCGCTTTCGCCGAAATGAAAAGAAAACGGGGAGAGCCGCTGGGTCAATTCATTCCCTGTCAATTAAGGATGGAGCATCTGTTGTTTGATTGTTTAACCATCTGAAAGGGACTCTATCATTTTTTTCACAGCCCCTGCATACTGAGGCAAAGGCGCCGCCACCCTTTGAGACTTATGAACCCGGGCCGCAGAGCAGCCCTGCAATCTCAAATCTGCCATTTTAACTCAATTAAAAGTGAAGTCAAATTTTTTAACTCAACATGTTGAGTTAAAAATGAGTTAAACGAAACAAGCACGATAAAAGCAGGCATCTTAACGTATGAATTGTTGCGTTAAGATGCCTATTTTTATTGATGGTCAATTTTTAACGTAAAAGGTAACGTGAAGTAACGTTAGAATGCTGAATTAAAATAAATGGGACGAAGAGCTGGGGAATGCATTGATTGGGCAACCTTATGAAAGGCCGGCAGACCGCAGATGCTCTGCGTCTTTGAGATAGAAAACCTATATGTATTGCAGGATTTTTCTTGCTTATTATTAGAATACATATATAATAAAAGGGATAAGGAAAAACGCTGTTTAATATAAGACTCCTTATGGGGATAAGGGGTTGGCGTATCCCTGCTAACAGATGCATTATGAGATGGGAGAGAGTTATGAAGGTAAAGGAAATAGGAAAATATTTTGTGCTGGCCGTGATTTCTATGGCTGGTTTTTTTTTTTTGTTTTCGGCAGTAGGCGTGACAGATCTGGGAAATTGGGATCATGGACTGCGCAATGCCTTGGCCGGCGTGATTTTTGTATTTGCCGCCCAGCTGGTAACGGGACGGAGCCTCTTTCATCCTTCCTGGCGGCCGGGCCTGGTTATTTTCTATCTCTGGATTGGCGCGTTCTCTTATATTCAGGCAAAATCCGGCGGGAACTGGGGCATCCGGGTAGAGGCACTCAACAATGATGTGCTTACCCTTATGCCCGTTTTAGTGCTCACGTTTTTGATGGAATATATAGGTTCCCTCTGCCAGAAAATCAGGCTATTACTTAGAATTTTCAACTTTTTGCTGATTGGATATTTATCGCTCAGCGCCTTTGTCTACATGACCTATTACAGAATCTTTGGTGCCGGATTTACTTCTACTGACATGATTTCCGTGCTCCTTACCAATTCGAAGGAGGCCATGGAATTCCTCCAGTCCCATCTGGGGTTTGGCACTCTTGCATTAATTCTGGCTGCTTTCATTCTCTATATGGCTTTCATCGGATATCTTATTATCAAGGGCAGTGCTGCTGGTAAAAACGGGAAGGTTCCCTCTCCCGTCATGGTGCGGAAAGTCGTGATGGCGGTACTGATTATTGCTGCTCTTGTTACGATTGCTCACTGGATCCCCCGTATCTTCCCAGCATGGCCCTATCATGTGGCCCACAAGTACCTGGTGGGGGCAAAAGCAGCCATGGCTAAGCATGATGAAAATTTAAAAAAGTTCCGGTTTGTCGGTGGAACTCCGGAAAAGCTTCCTGGCGCTGTGATTGTAGTGATTGGTGAAAGTGCTAACAGGGATCATATGAAAGCCTTCAATCCCGATTATCCGGCAGAAACCACACCCTGGCTGTCTAAAGAAAAAGATAATGATAACTTCTATCTGCTGAAGAATACCTATTCATGCTATCCGCTTACAGAAAAAGCACTGTCCATGTTCTTGACAAATATCAACCAGTATAATGGCAGAGACCGTGACGAGATGATTACGGTGACTGATGTAGCCAATAAGGCTGGGTATAGTACATACTTTATCAGCAATCAGGCGCCGTCTCCGGGAAATATGTCATTAGCGTTGGTTTCCGGCGCTTCTACAAAATCTATGACCACTACCCATCCGGGTGGTGATGACATGAAGGTCATGGACTATCTGAAAAAGCTGCCTAAGGATGGACCGCAGTTTATCGTCATTCATCTGGAAGGCAGTCATGACCGTTATAGGGATCGTGTGCCACCGGATTTTGAGGGCATCCATATTGCAGGTCAGCCGGAAAAGGTGAATGATTATGACTCCAGCATCAAGTACACCGATGAAGTGCTGAAAAATATTTATCAGTATGCGAAGGATAATATGAATCTCCAGGCCATGGTATACTGCTCTGATCACGGGGAAGATATGGTTCGATTCCATGGAGATGGAAACTTTACTTGGGATATGGTTCGCACGCCTGCTTTTGTATATCTGGCATCTGATTACAGAATGTCTCATCAGGCAGTGGCAGGAAACCTTCGTCGGCACGTAGAAAAGGTATTTACTAATGATTTGATTTACGATATGCTCAGCGGTATTCTTGCAGCACCGAATAATGGATATGATGAAAAATATGATATTACCAGTGTGGATTATGGATTGATAAAAGACAAAGCTGTTACGAAATATGGTGATATTCACATTTTTGGAGATCCAGAGCTTAGATCGTAAGAGGAAATGTAAATTCTGAGTAAATCTTTTGCATATAGGCCTTAGCCATATAATCTTTTTGAATGTATAAAGTGAGGAAAGGCTTAGGGACAATACTGCTATTGGTTGGAGTACGAAAAGTGTGAGGTAATCATTTTGAATCGTTTAGCAATAAGCAGGGCAGCAAATTTAGCTATGTTTTTATTTCTGGTTGTACTATCTTGGTGCTTCAAAGCATCCTACTTTAGCTTTGCTGTAGCAATATTTATCATATTCCTGTTGTGCGATATCTGGTATTCTTATCGAAATCACGAAAAGATATTTCCTGATGTATCCAGGCCATTTAAATATATGGCAGGTGCTATTTTTTCATTATATATTTTATTTATTTTGACGGCTATTTTTCATTTTGATGGCCAAGATGTTCATAAAGCAATTGAATATGCATATCTTTCAATTCCCTTTTTTATGACATGGTGGATTTCTGCCAAGTATTCCGTGAGTCAGGGGGTTCGGTGGGGGATACTTGTCGGTGCGATTATTGCCTGCATTATTGGAGGTTATCAGTGGTATTTCCATCCAGGAATGAGGTTATACAGTTCCTATGCAAATCCCAATCATTTTGGGACAATGATAGATATAACACTGCCATTAATATTATATTATATGGTTAAATACAAAAATAAAAGTTATAGACTCCTATCGGCTATGACTATATTTACCCAGCTTTGCTGCTTGTATGCAACATCTTCAAGGGGGGCACTCATAGGATTGGCAGCCGGAATGGTATTTAGCACATTGGTTTCTTTATTCATTGTGAAAGGTAAGATAACTCCTCTGGTAAAAAAAATCTGTATCATCTTGACTGTGGTTATTATTCTTTTTGGAGGATTTGGAGCCTATCGCATGGGGCATGCTCGACCAGAATCTCATTTAGGAGGGGAAAGAGCATTTATGGCAGAAGCTAGTGTGGAAATGTGGGAGGATTATAAGCTTATCGGGGTAGGTGCTTCCCATTGGCAAGAAAATTATTATGGGAAATATCATCCTGTCGGTGCTTCTGGACAGGGATTAACCATGCCGCACAATATGATGCTTTATTTCCTTTCAACTGGCGGGATTATTGGCGGCTTCGGTTTTATTACCTTTTATGTTTTCTCATTTCTGGGAATATATCAATCCCTAAAGAAACGGAATGAGTTGATTTTATGTATTTGTGTATTCATTCCTTTTTTTGCATTCTTCATTCAGGGATTAGTAGATACAACAATTATTAATAAGATTCCTGCTCGCATGTATTTTGCTATCATGGGATGCATTGTTACATTAAGCGCAAGTAGATTAATAGCAAATAGTGAGATAAAGCAACTACGGGAGTGATATTATGCGGAATCCTGAGGCTTCAATCATTGTGCCTGTATATCAGGCAGAGGATTATTTACATAAGTGCTTGGATAGTATTTTGCATCAAAGCTTTTCTGACTTCGAGGTTATCTTGGTTGATGATGGAAGCACAGATCGATCTGGCCACATTTGTGATGAATATGCTAGTATGGATACCCGGTTTCATGTGTTTCATCAAAAGAATCAGGGGGTAACGGCTGCTAGAAGGGCTGGAATGGGTAGGGCACAGGGAAAATATATTTTTTGGGTAGATGCTGATGATTATGTGAGCAATCAATTACTGGAAAAAAGCCTGCATGCAGCAGAAAAATCACAAGCAGATGTTATTATCTGGAATATAGAGAGTATCGTGAATGGGGATAGTATTTCGGATCGAACAGCATGGCGAGAGAGTTCACTTGAGCAATGGCGAGAAAATGTTGTTAAAGGTGAGTATAGTGTCCTATGGGCTGGATGTGCTAAACGGACTTTATGGGAAAAGGTGACATTCCCGGCCAATCGGGTATCTGCAGGAGAAGATGGGTATCTGATGATGGATTTGTTTTTTCGCGCAGAAAGTATTGCATTGGTTCCGGATGTTCTTTATTATCATGTGGATGACAGACAAAATTCGATTTCTAATACTAGAACGTGCCGATATTATTTTGATAACTATCAGCTTTGGCTCCATCGATATCGTTTCAGCCAGAACAGGTATCCGCAATTGGTTGATTTCTGTGGACAGAGGACGCTATCTGCAGCGGTCAAAGCGTATTGCATGGATAGGAAATTACTGCAATTGAATGAGGATGAAAGAGAAAACCTCCTGGAATCTTTACATTACTTCAGAAAGCATCCAGTAACAGGCAGAACGAAAGAGAAAGTGCTATGCTGGGCAATTTGTAATCATTATTATTTTATATGTGACTTATATATTGCCCATAAGCTGAAGAAGGATATGTGATGGAAGCTATTATTACAGTGATTTGTCCGGTTTATGGAGCTGAAAAGTACATTCATCGATGTGTTGACAGCGTAATTCATCAAACATTTACAGGATGGAATCTTGTTCTTATTGATGATGGTTCTCCGGACAGATGTGGGGACATCTGTGATGCGTATGCAGGCAAAGATAAACGCATTCGGGTTATTCATCAAAAGAATATAGGAGTCAGCGCTACCAGAAATCGGGGACTGGACGAAGTACATACGGAATATTTTTATTTTTTGGATTCTGATGATTATTTGCCTGATTATGCACTGCAGACACTCTATACGATGGCCCAGGACGAGGATGCGGATATCGTTGTAGGCGGACACAGCCGCGTGGAACCGGATGGGTATATCCATTGTGATTCCGATAATTGGCCGGATTTGAAAACGACAGAGGATATACAACTGGCAATCCTTCGCAATCAGATTCCGAACTTTTCCTGCGCCAAGCTGTTTAAGCGTAAGCTCTGGGATGGCATTCGATATCCGGTGGGGCAGGTGATGGAAGACTTATATACTGCGCCCCATGTTTTTTATCGGGCAAAAAAGATTGCGATTACAAAGAATTCGCTTTATTTTTACAGCCATGAAAACAAGGGAAGTATTATGAGTAATGGGGGAGCTAAATATATTCGTCTGAAATACGGGCAGTTTTTGGCATGGAGAGAACATGAAGCTGTCGCACGGGTATTTAATCCTCTTTATGTAGAAGAGTGCGCCCGCAAAGCTTTACGAGCAGGAACTCGGGCGTATATGCTGAATGCTGGAGAAAATGAACTGAGTCATTATGAACAAGGGGAAATTATCAGTTTTCTGCAGAGCCATACTGCAACGAAGGGAAAGCAGCTGGTCCTATTCAGCAGATATCTGATTTTACATAATAGCTTGTGGCTGAGGCCTTTGGGGAAGATACAAAGAATCATTGTAGACCGGCAGCAGAAGCGCAGAACTATGAAACGATAGGGTAAATGAGATGGGGGAGTAAAAATTGAAAATCCTTATAGCACACTTAGGGTCTAATTGGGTCAATATGTGTGGAGGTGTTGAACGGGTAACCTGCAATTTAGCCAATGCTCTTGTTGACCGCGGCCATGAAGTGTCTATTATATACAGAGACTGGTGCGAGGGAGAGCCCTATTTTCCTTTGGATAGAAGGGTAAAGCAGTATAATATCCTTTTTAAAGATGGAAGTAAGGTTATTTCAGAAACGCTGCCTACACATCTTCGAATTCTTCGGGAAGCAGCCAGGCTTTTCAGCCAGAAGGCAGCACAGGGAATTAATGCCAAGTATAAAGGCAGGCAGTATGGGCCGGCAATAGGGTCCTTTTTAGACAGTTATAAACCGGATGTTATCATTTCCTGCTCTGTTCCTACAGCTAAATATCTGATTGATGATGCAAAAACAGATATTCCTATTATTGAAATGATGCATTCACATCCTGAAAATCAGCTCCCACTGTTGGCGAAACAGGAATTGGACGCCCTGTCCAGGTGCAGCGTTTTGCAGATTCTGCTCCCCTCGGGGATTCCTGCTGTTGAGAAATTCTGCCCGGGGCTTCCAGTACGCGTGATAGGAAATACGGTTATCCCAGCGGCAAATTTTGCACAGCCCGGAGTAAAGAAGGATTTACATGTAATTTCCTGTGTAGGAGCTTTAAATGGCAATAAATCACAAAAATTACTGGCAGAGGCCTTTATATCTATCGCAAATGAATACCCGGATTGGAAACTTGAGCTTTGGGGCAATGATGGTACATTGTATGCTAAGGAGATGAAAAAGTGGATAAAAAGAAGGGGATTGGAACATAGGGTTCTCATTCATGGAAGTACCCATAATGTGGATGAAGTCTATATGCGCAGTGATGTATTCTGCTTATTGAGTAAGGAAGAGGGGTTTCCATTAGTGGTTATGGAGGCCATGGAAGCAGGTGTGCCGGTTATCGGCTGCGAGAATTGTGCCGGAGTTAATGAAATCATCCAGAATCGGGATACCGGGTTTCTTGTGAAAAGAAGTACACCGGCTATTGCAGCAGCATTAAGGAAATTGATGGATAATCCGCAGCTGAGGGAAACTATGGGCCAATGCGGGAAACATTATATTGAAAAAGAATACAATCCTGATAAAATATGGAATCAATGGGAAAAGCTGATAAAAGACACGGCTTATAAGAAAGTAAACTAAGATGAGGTAATTTATGGTACAAAACAGCTCGTTCTCCTATAGACAGCTATGTGGAGATAATGGCCTTATGGTCATTGTTCCCCACGAGGATGATGAAATCAATTTGGCAGGAGCTCTTATCTATGGTGCGCGAAAGGAAGGAGTCCCTGTTAAGTGCGTATTTATAACAAATGGTGACGCAGAATATCCTGCTTCAGTACGATTTCGTGAAGCCATACAGTCATTAGCTATTCTGGGAGTAAAGGAAGAGGATATTATTTTTTTAGGATATCCCGATGGCGGCCGTTATGGAGAACGATCTGTTTTTTTACATTCTACAGATGAAATTGTAAAAGCAGGAGCGCATGGAAATACATATGGAATTTCCATGCACCCTGATTTTGCAGCGCAGGAAATCGGAAAATCTCATGAATGCAGCTGGGCTAATCTTCTTGGTGATATGGAAGATGTGATAAAGAAGTATCGTCCATCAGCCATAGCAGCATGTGATTTTGACTATCATCCTGATCATCGCATGTGTTATCTGGCTTTTATGGAGGTCATGAATCGAATTCTTCATAAGGAAAGCCACTACCGGCCCCTGGTCCTTATGGGATACTGCTATACCACCGGATTTGATTCTGTTTCTGATTTTTACGGAAGGCATCTGCTTTCTGCCATCGTTAATAAGGAAACGCTGCGGAATAAACATTTTGAAACGGAGAATCCCACATATGACTGGGGGAAACGTATTCGATTGCCGGTTATGAAAGAGTGCCGTACATGGCTGGCGGAGAATGTCCTTTTCAAAGCGCTCTGCGCACATTTGTCCCAAAAAGCGTTAAGACGGGCCGTGAAGTTGGTTAATGGGGATGAAGTATATTGGGTTCGAAGAACCGACAATTTAGCTTATGAGGGCATTATGACGGCATCTTCCGGTAATACCCGCCTCCTGGATGATTTTCATATAATCAATACCGGGGATATCATTTCAGAAGAGCCGGCTTTTCAGGATTATCTTTGGATGCCGGACAGCAATGACAAGGGAAAATGGTGCCAGTGCACCTTTTCTGAACCACAGCATGTGGAGGCACTCGCTTTATATGGCAATATTGAAACTGGGCAAAGAATCCTGCGGGTAAGAATTTCATTCAGCAACGGAAATTCCTTTGAGGCAGGACCATTAGCAGAAAATGGAAAGCAAACGCTGATAACCTTCCCGGCGCAGGATGATGTAAACTGGATTCGTTTTCAAATATTGGAAACAGAAGGAGAATATGCAGGGGTATCTGAATGGGAAATCTTTAAGAACTTACACATGGATGCAGAACCTCAGGTTTTTCAAATTACAATGGATGGGAATTTTGCCTATGACTGGTATGTGTACCCGGGAGAGAGTCCTCATATTGATGTATATCAGCATGGGATAACCGGCGAAGCTGAATGGACACTCAATGGGAAAAGATGCACCCGTGAAGAAATAGAAAATGAGGTCAGAAAGGTACATGAACCGCTTGTAGTTCGGGCTTCTTTAAAGGATAACTCGGACATTTTCTCAGAGATCATAGTAAAACCTGCAGGAGTATCATATAGACTGGTTCATCTGTTTGAAACAAGGCAAGATAAGTTGGCAGTATGGTGGGAAAACCAGAAGGAAAAATATCCTCATCACCAGTTGAGAAAAATTAAGAACAAGTAGAGAACTAAAAAACATTGTTCTGTAAGCACCTAATAACATGATGCATAGTTAAAACCGGATGGAATCCTGTATTCTTAATACAGTTCCATCGTAAGCGGTAAATAATCGATGCGTGTTAAAATCCCATCAGATATGAGATACTATCTATATCCGATGGGATTTATCATTTACATTCTTTCTGGATTTCAGGAGCCCAGGGAAGATATTTCTCCAGCGTAGTGTCTCGCTGCGGCCATTCCTCGTTAGGTAACCTGCTGAATACGTAGTTGAAATATTTTTCCGGATCAATCCCGTTTGCTTTACAAGTCTCCAGGATACTGTAAACAGCAGCACTTGCCTGGGCGCCTTTAGGAGTATCATAAAAGAGCCAGTTCTTTCTGCCTATAGTAAAGGGGCGGATACTGTTCTCCACTGGGTTGTTGTCTATTTCACAGCTTCCATCTGTCAGGAAGCGTTTGAGGTTCTGCTCATTGCTTCATGATTTTAAGATGATTGACGTGAAGGACATTGCTCTTTTCCGATCTGTATTTGCTACATGCCTATGGGAGCCACTTCCCTCAGACAAGGAAAAAGAGTTACTGTTCATTTCTATAAGCCTCAGAAAATTTCTAGAATTAGGCTATATGGTAATGGGTAATGTAAATCAGGACAGCCGTATTTTAGTGGGCCGTATTCCGTTCAGCAATGGGTATTCTGTAGAAACCGGGCCGCTTGAACATAATGGTCAGGCCTTGGATGTACAGATAAATCCCCAGAGTGATATAGAATGGGTATCCTTTTAGGTATTGAAGATGGAGGGGCCCCATCCGGGTTTAACGGAGTGGGAGATTTTTAATCAGCCTCAGCCGGATGTGCATGTCTTTAAGATACTGGTTAATGGAGAATTTGCTTATCATTGGGATGTGTATCCTGGAGAAACGGTAGAAGTAGGGCTATATTCTTATCCGGAAGACGAGTCTGTTACATGGAAACTAAACGGTACTGCTGTATCTCTCGAGCAGTTGAACCGGCGAATTTCGGAGGAAAGCTGCACGGCTGTGATTCAGGCAATATCTCTGAAGACCGGAGATATTTTGGATGAAATATATATACATAAAGCATCTGGTATTGATGAATTTTATGCCTATGTCACACATTCCCATAATCGTCTGCGCATGTGGGTGGATAAGCAGAAAATCAAACGTAGGCATCATCAGTTGAGGGTGCTGAAATGGGAGAGCTTGAAAAAGTAAGTTATAAAATCCAATTGTTTTAAATCTGTGCGATTATTTCCAACAATCCATCCATTGCCATCGCTGAATAATGAGAAGATTAAGCTGGATATCCGTAATTTCTTTAAAAGGATGAAAATTATACAATTAAAACAGGGAATTGTCGTTTAGGTAAGCGGCAGTTCCCTATTTGTTTATAATTGCAACAATGGTCCAGTTTAAGCTCTGCCATTAATAAATTTTCAATCTGTCATCAAAGCGTTGGACTGTCATCATTTATCTAAAGTCAAATTCATCTTTATGCTCATTCCAATTGATGGAACCAGACCAGTTATTTGTATATAAAATGATAACTGCATCCGGGTGCAGCTGATTTACCAGTGAATGAACACTGCCTCTGAAGGGACGGAGATCAATGACGGTTATGCTCTTACAGCCAAGGCTGAGTAAAGGCGCCATAGCATCACCAAAAGAATCCTTGATGATTAAAAGCTTTTGGTTGGGATATCCGGATAGGGCTAAATTATTGATAGTGAGAAGGGGCTGGTCACCATAACCATAAGCACTGTATGGGTTTTTATTATAGTAATCAACATAATCAGTTACGTCCCCATCATATGTAATTTCAAATGGCCCTTCTTTACTTATACCCTTTTCAGGTATATCCAGATATATATTGGTATAAAAGTCAGGATGCAGGATAGGGAAATCATCTGGCTTTGCTCTGGATAAGGTAACTTTCTTGCCTATACTTCCAAGGAAAAAAGCAGGAAGAGACTCTACCTTGTAATGGCTGACTTCCAGATTGGAAGAATTAATTTCGATACCATATTTTTGATGAAGGTGTTTTGCTGCAAAACCGGCAGCGTTTAGGGCTGTCTGAGGAAGCCAATGGTGGTCAGTGCGGAAGAAGAGCTGATGATATTGATCTTCAGGGACAGTTTCATGAAAATATTCACGAAGATCAATCGTATCAATACCGTTTTGCTGTAAGCCGGAAAGGAGCTGGTCTGCGTTAGCATTGGAAAAGTCATAATGATTGCGCAGCCAGGCATCCTGCTCTCCATATTTATTGATTTTTCCTGGTGCCTGGATATAGGTCAGAGGAATATTTTGAGATTGAAGGAATTTATGAAAAGAAATAACGGACGCTATACGTTCCTTCATGTCTTGCTTTTTATATACGAATGACCAGTAGCCATCCTTGAGGGGTATTGCTCCATAAGCAGGAGTAATTACATTCCAGTGAATTGCTGTATCATAAAAACGCTGCAGCTCGGCGACTGAATGGTAACAAAACATGTTGCTTTTAGCCCAATCGCCTAATCGTTCAGCTGGAGTTTGTTTATGCTTTTTGGGAAAGCTATATACTTTTTGTGAAGATTCCCGTGCTGTGTTATCAAAAGGATAGAGCTTGGCCCAGTCTATATGAATATTTTTGGCAGGATTCTTCTCATTTTTATCGGAGGGGGTACCGGCAAGAGCCATTTTAATTATGGAATAGTTGTAAAGCCGGGGAATTTTTAATGTAATGGCTTTCACGCCCCAGTGAATCAGGGTGAGCAGGCTGACAAGGAGAAGAAGTCCCATGCAGGCGGCCATGATTCTGTTTTTCCAGCTGGAAATAGGCATTGGTTTCTCCTTCCTGTTAGAAATTAAAGTAAATAAAGGGGTTGTAGCTGGAGCCCGTGGCGACGATCAGGCACAGCACAAACAGGGCGGCAGAGCAGATAGATTCGACGATTGGCAAAGGAGAATGGCATTGCATTTTTCTTTGGAGCCATGGATAGAGGGGCAGGGACAGCAGGAGCGCCGGTATGAGTACGGTCCAGCTGCCGCGCAGATACTCCCAGAAGAAGGAATCTACAAAGCTGCCGGAGGCGAGATTCAGCATGACGGATATATAGGAAGCAGCGGAAGAAATATTCGGTGAGCGGAACAGGGTCCAGCCCAGGATAATGGCTGCCAGGGCATATACATGGGCGAAGGGTCCTATTTTCTTTGTGAATCCTGTTTCCTTTTCCATCACTAGGAGTACAAAGTAGAACAGTCCCCAGCAGAGAAAGGTCCAGTTGGCACCATGCCAGGCACCAGTGAGAGCCCAGACAATGAAAAGATTCAGAATATGCCGCGCGGGAGAAACCCGGTTTCCGCCCAGGGGAATATACACATAGTCCCTGAACCAGCTGCCTAGGGTCATATGCCAACGGCGCCAGAATTCTGTGGCGCTTTTAGAAATGTAGGGATAATTGAAGTTTTCCGGAAAATGGAATCCGAACATGAGGCCAAGGCCGATGGCCATATCGGAATATCCGGAGAAATCGAAATAAATCTGCAGAGTGTAGGCAATGGCTCCCAGCCAGGCGGTGGCCATGG
>ERZ780076.772-NODE-772-length-12828-cov-2.829406_pt1 | contig 12828 bp, 8 predicted proteins | sample MGYA00511022_ERZ780076 | MGnify/ENA primary metagenome ERZ780076 (study PRJEB29588, sample SAMEA2148733) | human gut metagenome | biome: human gut; feature: human-associated habitat; material: faeces | place: Denmark | collected 2008/2010 ... | reverse complement strand
AGTACGGTGCAGCAGGTCGGTCAGACCGTCGCGATAAGCCAGGCGGCTGAGCAGCTGCATGCGAACACCTTCCTGATAGTTGGTCATGAGGCGCAGGGTAACCTGGACTGCTTCCATGATCAGGAACATAAGCACACCGATCCGTGTGAAGAAGCTGGTCTCGGGAGCACTGCCGAACCATAGCAGCAGGATATCCAGTAGAACGCCAAAGCACAGACACAGAATTCCAAGGTTATGATATAGATTGTGCTTCAGATGCTGTCTTTGATTCTGATAAAACCCCTTGCCGATGGCATAGATAACAAGTGCGATCAGAATGCCAAAAGTAATATGGGTCAGACGAAGACTTTCATGGAAGTCCTTGAGACCGGTCAGATTCAGGCAGAAACGTATACTGAAATCCATGACACTGATCAGGCATACTGTCTGTACCATCACAGGGGAGTACTCTGTATACATTTTGCCAAGGTATAGAAACAGTGGAATGGTGATCAGCATCATAAAAAGTTCCGCAATTGTATGATAAATATGGCTGTTACGCAGGATCAGCTGCAGCATACGGTTATCTGCCAACATAAAGATACCGGTATTCAGAGCAAATAATCCCAGATAAAGCATCTCACTGCCGATGATGTGCTTCTTGTGTAATGGCAGATAAAACAGGATAAATGCCAGACCAAGATGGGCGATCAGGAAGCTGATGCCGAATCCGGGTGCCTTGTCGCGGATGCGGCTTATCAGGATATCTTCACTACGTCCCAGGTACATATGATTGATCTTGCCACTGCCGTCTCCGTAAGGATTATCGATCACCAGGGTGAGCGTGCGCCCGGAATCTTCCCGGTAGATGGGCAGAGAGACATAAGAGGCTCCCGGCGTCTTGCCGAAGAAAACTCCCTCCGGTCGTATGGCCTCATAGATCTGCCGGTCGTCTATCAGGATCGTGACATTGGAACTTTTATAAAAAAAGAAAAGTGCCATGTCGTGAGTCAGCGCAGGAAGCTTCTTGGTCACTGTGCAGGTGCCGCTGATATGGGAAAAATCAACGGGGCTTCCATCGGAGGTGGTCCAGCCTTCTGAAAAGTCAATATAATCCGATATTGCCGGCTCACGGTTCTGCCTGGGCAGACTGTAGTACAGTACCGTAAAAATCACAGAACACATGATCAGGAAAAACAGTCCACGTATAATGGAATATGAAGTTTTGTGATTGTTCGTGTTAGTATTCATATGAATTATATTATAGTAATTAGGTACCATAAAAGTCAATGCCTGTGTTGGTCAGATCAATGACTAAAGATAAAAAAAAGTTGCAATGGGTGAAAAAGTATGCTATTGTGATTTTGTCGCCGCTTTAGCGCGGTAAAGATTTACTCTGGAGAGTCCTTCCACGGAAAGCAATTATCATATTTCCGTATAGAAGGCGCCGAAGGTGTACGGCAGTAAAGCTGCCAATCTCTCAGGCAAAAGGACAGAGCATCTATATGCTTATTCCCATTCTCTTCGGAAGAAATCAATCTACGATAGGACGTCACAAGAGGTGACGGAAGGAGAGGGAATATGTTAGACATGATTAGTAACTTTCTGACCACAGTGGATGATTTCGTCTGGGGCATCCCCCTGATCGTCCTCATTCTGGCGACCGGTCTTTTTCTTACAGCCAGACTTCATTTTTTGCAGATCACGAAGCTTCCCCATGCAATCAAACACTTAATTGCCAATGAAAAGTCGGGCGAAGACGGCGAAGTATCCAGCTTTGCGGCACTGTGTACGGCATTGTCCGCTACCATCGGAACCGGTAATATCGTTGGCGTGGCAACGGCTATTGTAGCAGGCGGCCCCGGAGCTTTGTTCTGGATGTGGATCGCTGCGCTGGTAGGTACGGCTACGAAGTATTCCGAGTGTCTGCTGGCGGTGAAGTATCGTGTGGTAGCAGAGGACGGACACATCATCGGTGGACCCTTCTACTATATCGAGAACGGTATGGGCAAGAGCTGGAAATGGCTGGCGAAGATCTTCGCTTTTATGGGTGTATGCGTAGGATTGTTCGGTATCGGAACCTTTACCCAGATCAACGGTATCACCAGTGCGGTACATAATTTCTTCGATGCAAATAATGCACATACCGTACAGCTCTTCGGCATGGACTATTCCTGGAGCGTGGTGATCTCCGGAATCCTTTTGACCATCTGCGTGGCACTGGTAGTTATCGGTGGATTAAAGCGTATCTCCACCGTGGCACAGGTCATCGTTCCTTTTATGGCAGTGACTTATGTAGTAGCCTGTCTGTTAGTATTGATCTTTAATGTAACGGCCATTCCGGCAGCTATCGTAACCATTGTACAGAGTGCGTTTGGTATGCGTGCCGTAGCCGGAGGTGCTTTGGGAGCGGTTATCATGGCAATGCAGAAGGGTATTGCGAGAGGTATTTTCTCCAACGAAGCCGGTATCGGTAGTGCACCGATCGCAGCGGCTGCAGCGCAGAACGACTCTCCTGCCAAACAGGGTCTGATCTCAATGATGGGTACCATCATTGATACTCTGATCATTTGTACCATGACCGGTCTTACGATCGTAATTACCGATTCCTGGAACGTAGGTCTGGACGGCGTGGATGTTACCACCAGAGCTTTCCAGCAGGGGCTGCCTTTTAACAGCTTTATTGCATCCTTTATCCTGATGGTATGCCTGGTATTCTTTGCATTTACCACGATCCTCGGTTGGGATTACTACAGCGAGAGATGCCTGGAATACCTGATCGGTCAGAAGCCGAAGGCAATCAAAGTATACCGTTGGATCTACATTGCCTGCGTATTCATCGGACCCTACATGACTGTTAAGGCAGTATGGACCATCGCAGATATCTTCAACGGTCTGATGGCGATCCCGAACCTGATCGCACTGTTGGCATTAAATGGTGTTGTGGTGGCTGAGACCAAGAAATACCTTGACAATGCCAAGAAAAAGTTTTAAAAAAGTTCTGTAGCCCTATCACACGGGGAAAATCCATATTTTTTCCGGAAGTATAGAAGTGAGGAACTATATGAAAGATCTTACAAAGGGCAGACCGTCAGTTTTGATACTGACGTTTGCCCTTCCTATTTTTTTGGCCAATTTATTGCAACTTACTTACAGCCTGGCAGATACCCGCATCGTAGGTACTTTTCTGGGAGATAATGCCCTGGCGGCAGTGGGGGCCACGACGACGCTGAGCAACCTGATCGTACAATTCCTAATGGGAATGTGCAATGGCTTTGCTATTATTTCGGCACAGTGCTTCGGAGCGAAGGATATGGACAGATTGCGCCGATCCTTAGGCAATTCTCTGGTGCTTGGTCTATTGGCAGCGGTGGTACTGACATTTGGAGGAATTGTTTTTTCCCAGCCGATCCTCAGATTCCTGAATGTGCCGGAAAATCTGTTGCACACAGCAACACAGTATGTGTCCGTGATCATAGCGGGACTTGTTGTTACTTTATTATATGATGTATTATCGGCGACCTTAAGAGCAATCGGAGATACCGTGACCCCGCTGATCGTGCTGGCAGTGTCGGTGGTGCTGAATATCGGAGGAGATCTGCTTCTGATCGTGGTGCTGCATATGGGAGTGCTGGGTGCCGCAGTTGCTACTGTGCTGTCGCAGCTGATCGCTGTGGTGGTGTGTGCGGTCTATCTGTGGAAAAAGTATGAAATTCTGCGGATACGTGTGGATGATATGAAGCTGCAGGATGCCGGAATGCTCCGCAATATGTTAAGCTCCGGTCTTTCCATGGGATTCATGAGCTCACTGGTCAATATCGGTACATTGACATTGCAGACTTCCATCAATAAGCTGGGACAGAATATTATCATTGCTCATACGGCAGCCCGCAAGATCTCCGAGATCTTCATGATCATGTTCAGCGTCTTCGGTCAGACCATGGCGACCTATTGCGGACAAAATCTGGGAGCCGGCAAAATCGAACGGATCCGCAGAGGAATCCCGTTGGTAACAGGTTATACCTGCATCTGGTGTACGCTTAATATTGTGACTGCTTATACCATCGGTGACTGGCTGGTATGGCTGGTCACGGGCAGTGAAAACCCGGAAGTGGTCTACAATGCAACGTTATATCTCAAGGTAGATACTTTGTTCTATTATGTGACGGCGGTAATCTGTATTGTGAGAAATGCCATGCAGGGGTTGGGAGAACGTATTGTACCGCTGATCTCCAGCTCACTGGAAATGATAGGGAAAATTGTGATCGCGGCGACGCTGGTTCCCATGTTCGGATACCCGGGTGTGATCGCGGCGGAGCCTATTGTGTGGTTTATCATGATCATTCCGCTATTGATAAAGATACTGCGTATGCCGGTCTGGAAGCAGAAAACTTAACTGTTTCGTAAACAAAAAGAAATATTTTCACTTAACGTTAAGGAAAAATGACCAAATTTAACAATAAAATACTTGTAATTTTGTCGAATTGTATTACTATATGGAAAATGTTACAATGAATTCACTGAGAAAATACTTAAACGTTTTCGAGATGGATCGAATGTGATAAAGTCTTTTACAGAAAGGCAGATGTGGTAAGTATGAAGAAGACAGAGAATAAGAAAACGAAAGTAAAAGGGAACAAAAAGCCATTTTTCACAATTTCGAAAAAGATACTGGCGTTGAGCCTTCTGCCGATGATCATTGTATGTGCACTGGTGGCTACGGTGGGGGCCAAAGCATTAGAGACCGGAATTGAGAAACAGATTGAGCAGTCTCTGCAGATCGTTGGTGTCAGTGTGGATGAAACCTACACGAATCTGTATGAAGGCGATTACACCAGAGATAAGGGAGGCAAGGTGCGCAAGGGCGGCACATCCATTTCCGGGGAGACACAGTTGATCGATGGATTGCAGGAGAAGACAGGCTTCCAGGTGTCTTTTTTGTATGGAAATATGCGTCTGATCACGACATTGACCAAGCCGGAAGGAGGACGTATTAACGGTACGGCGCTGGAAGACGATGTCTATGCACAGATTCAGACTGGGGAGGCTTTGTTCCTGACGGACTGCAACATTTCCGAAGTAGATTATTATGTATATTATCAGCCATTGATCAATTCTGATGGCTCTGTGATCGGTGCCATCGAAGTGGCGACGCCGATGCAGAATGTCAAGGATACAATCTCGATGCAGGTGAAGGATATTATTCTGATTGCTGTGGCATGTGTTCTTGTGGCGGCAACGCTGGTAAGCGTATTATCCCGTAGCATGGTGAAGACCATGAAGAAGACGAAGCATTTCCTAGGCAGGATCGTGAACGGAGAACTGGATGCAGAGCCGGATGAAAAGCAGTGCCGTAAAAAGGATGAACTTGGGGATGTATATCGTATTTCTGTAAAACTGCAAAAAACTCTCCGTTCGATCGTAACAGAGATCAAGGATTCCGCGGATGATCTGACAGCATCTTCCAACAAACTGATCAAGATGGCACAGGATACCCAGGAATCTGTGAATGATGTATACCATGCTGTCGGCGAGATATCAGACGGCGCAAGGAATCAGGCCAATGAGACAACGGATGCTAATGAAAATGTAGTGCGTATCGGCGAGCAGATCGAATATATATCTGAGGAAGTAAAATCTCTGACGGATTATGCCGGTAGGATGGCAGAAGCGGAGAAAGCTTCCGAAGAGATCATGAAGGAACTGAACGGCTCCAACGAGAGCACCAAGGAATCCGTCCTGCGGGTAGCGGAACAGATTACGGATATGAACGGAGCAATTCAGAATATCACCAAGGCAGTATCCATGATTCAGGATATTGCGGACGAGACAGATCTGCTGTCACTGAACGCCAGCATTGAAGCAGCCAGAGCCGGAGAAGCGGGAAGAGGCTTCGCAGTGGTAGCAGAGCAGATCAGTAAGCTGGCTGACCAGTCTAAGCGCTCCGCAACCGAGATCCAGCAGATCATCCAAAATATCATGGAGTCTTCCGGCAGAATGGTGGAGATCATGGGTGAAGTGGAAGCCAACATGAATCACCAGCAGAGCAAGTTAGAGGAGACCGGTGTGAAGACTGCGGCAGTAGCGGATGGTGTGGAGAATTCCCTGCAGCATATTGACGGTATCCGGGAGAAGATGGATGTCTTAGGACAGTCCGGAAGTGCGATCCGTGATGTAGTGGAAGGATTGTCGGCAATCTCCGAACAGAATGCAGCATCCGCAGACAGTACCATGCAGGCGGCTCATGGCATGAGTGATACCATGACAGAACTGATGAATTCTTCTGAGAACCTGTTGGCATTAGCGGATAAGCTGGAAAAGGTACTGGATGTTTTCAAGGTATAAAGAGGGTGCTGGAAGCTGTCCGGCAGGGAGATAACATATAAATGACAGAAAATGCAGTCCGTTTTTCATAGAAAACCGGACTGCATTTTCGTGTGCTTTATTGACGGGGATACCATCATGAATTACAATATAAGGGATGTGAGGAATTACGTTATGAATTTAAGGTCTTTCACCCACTTATAAGCAAGCTCATATGGGCTTAGACTTTTTGAACCTGGCATAATATCATACGGGAGAGAAGGAGAATGCAAATGAAAGAGTTGGAACGAAGTAACCGGGTGGCCATGATAGCACATGGTGTGATCAATGCATGTATGCTTTTCATTAGCGTGATCGGATTTGTTGAACACACAGTGTCGGTTCCGGTATTGGTAGTGCTGATGCTTCTTGGGATCATACCGGTTCTTGCAGAATTTATTTGTTGGAAGAGGGATCATGCAACCAAAGCTATAAAACATCTGTCACTGATCGGATTTGCGTTGTTTTATACGGTGCTGCTTTTTACGGCACAGTGCAACATGGTGTATGCATTTGTAATTCCCATGATGTTTGCAGTCATGCCTTATCATGATGTCAAGGCATTTGCGCTTATTAATGTGGGGACGGTGGTAGAGAATATCCTGGTGGTGCTCCTGGGAGCCACACAAGGGGGATTTGGCTATCTGGGGCAGGACGCAGGATTTATACAGATTTCGGTAATGATTCTGCTGTGCATTACATCCATCTATGCTACCATATCCAACCAGAAGAACACCGATGAAAATATAGAGAGCATTACAGCTGCGCAGGACCGCGCGGAAGCAACCTTACGTGAGGTCATGGAAATGAGCAGCCGGATGGAGACTTCAGTAGCTGATATCACAGCGGAATTGAATAAACTGGAAACTGCTTTTGACAGTACCAAAACAGCCATGGAGGAGGTGTCTGCAGGTTCCGGGGAGTCTGCAGCGGCGATTCAGCAGCAGACGTCCCAGACGGAGGCTATTCAGGAAAAAGTAAATACTGTGGGTGAAGTGGCAGAGACGATCGGAAGCAATATGGAACATACGATAGAAATGCTGGATGCCGGAAAAGAAGAGATGACAGGTCTGAAGGAGCAGGCAGAGGATTCTGCAAGAAACAGTGAACTGGCGGCACAGAAGCTGGAAACGCTGGATCATTATATGCAGGAGATGCATTCCATCGTGGAAATCATCAGCAAAATAGCTAATCAGACCAGTCTTCTGGCGCTGAATGCCAGCATAGAAGCAGCCAGAGCCGGTGAAGCCGGCCGCGGTTTCTCCGTAGTGGCGACGGAGATTTCGGGAATGGCCACCCAGACAAAGGATGCTACCGGTAACATCGCGGAGTTGATCCAAAATGTATCCGGAGCGATTGGAGAAGTGGTGACGGTCATCCGTCAGATGATAGACGGTATCGGCAGCCAAAGGGAAGGAACGATGCGTGCGGCGGACAGTTTCACGGCAATTGAAGACAGCAGCTATACGATCGTGGATAATCTGGGTGAGATGCTTCAGACAGTAGAAGCTCTGAAAACAGCCAACCAGGAGATCGTGGATTCCATTCAGACAATCTCAGCGACTACGGAAGAAGTGTCTGCCCATGCCAGTGAGACACTGGAAGCGGAAGAGAGAAACAGAGAGATTCTGCAGAAAATTACTGAAAATATGAATTCTATGGTAAAAAAATAAGTAACGGTTCCTGTGACAGAACGGACAGGATAGAAACAGGAGTGACAGAATATGCATGACAACGGTGTGAATTTACAGAAAAAGGTGTTACAGAATCTGGATATACCGTATTCGTATGAACTGGCAAAACGAATGGAACAGTATCGCTCACATCCAACACTGGGGTATCGCCCGGCAGGTTCTAAGGCAGAATTTGAGACCGGAGAGATGCTGAAGACAGAAATGGAAAAAATCGGGCTGTCTGAGGTTACAAAGGATGCCGTGACAGTAGACGGCTGGGAATTTCATAAGGCGGCGTTAAGCTACACGAATGCGGCCGGGGAGACCGTGTCAGCAGAGCTGGGAGCCTATCAGACAACCTTTGTCACCGATGGTCCCAAGGAATTTTCCATGATGTATCTGGGAAAAGGAACGGAGACGGACTATCAGGGAAAAGATGTCAGGGATAAACTGGTACTGGTGGAGATTAACCAGAGGGATGAGTGGTGGATCAATTATCCGGTATACCAGGCACATCTGAAAGGAGCTGCAGCCCTGATCGCAGTGCAGAGCGGCGGCTACGGCGAAATCGACGATGAAGCTCTGAATGCACAGGATATCGCCGGACCGGAGGATGCTCCCGCTTTTTCCATTTCCAGAAAAGATGCGGCCGGCCTGCTGGAGCTGTTGCGTGATCAGGAGGAAATAACGGTCACCTTTGATGCGGAATCCAGGGTGACCAGGAACTGCACGACTTATAATATTGTGGGAAGAATCCCCGGGAAACATCCTGACCGCATGGTGCTTTTGTCTGCACACTATGATTCCTATTTTGACGGATTCCAGGATGACAATACAGCGGTCGCCCTGATGTTTGGTATTGCAAAGGCGTTGCAGGACAGTGGTTTTCAACCGAACAATACCATTGTGATCTGTGCCATGGCATCCGAGGAATGGGGCGTGGTGGATTCTAATTTTGACTGGTCCACAGGAGCTTATGAGCAGATATTCACCGCACATCCCGAATGGGTGGGCAAGGTGATCGCAGACCTGAACTTTGAACTCCCTGCGTTGGCACATGGTACCAGAGCGAGGATCCGCAGCTGCTATGAATATGTCAGCTTTCTGGAGGAATATCTGGCGGATCTGCCGAATCTGACGATAGCCTATCCGGAAGAGACAGCAGTGACATCTCCGATCGAGACCTGGTCGGATGATTTTTCCATGGCGATTGCAGGTGTACCGTCCATGGTAAATGATTTCACCGGCGGAAGCTTTATGGAGACCCATTACCATTCTCAGTTCGACAATGATGAGTTTTATGATGAACAGGTATATCGTCTGCATCACGAGCTGTTTGCTCTGCTGATCCTGGCACTCGATGAAACGGCAGTGGTACCGTTGCAGTTTTCACCGGTGGTGCAGCGGATTCGCAAGGGTTTGGAACAGTGTCGGGAGATCTGCTACCGCGCTGATGTGGCTGGGCAGCTGGGAGAGAAAAAACGGGTTTTGCTTGAAAAAATTGAGGAACTGGAGACTTTAAGTGACCGGGCACTCAGAAGATGCCGGGAGGAATATGAAGCGGTAGAGGAATACAACCGTAACTACAAACAGTTGCTTAGAGATGGAAAATACGACGAGGCGGAGAAACTTTTCCGGCAGATCAGACCGCTGGAACAGAAGCTGCTCGCAAGGTTCCAACAGGAGCAGGACGCTTTTGTGCGGATTGACTGGTACGGAAATGTGTTGTATCCTCATGAGATATGCAGTGCAAATCTGAGACTTCTGGGCGGAGCGGTGAGAAATCTGAAGGAACAGAGACTTTCCTCCGCACTTCGTAAGCTTTATCAGGTAGACAACAATGCCTATGCCTTTAATTTTGATGAAGAAGTATATAGGCATTTTACGGATTATGTATTCCATCAGCCGAAGGATCGCCTGAAATGGGGTTACGGAAGGCTGCCGGAGCATGAAAATCTATATGGAACGGTCAAGCAGCTTCTACAAAAAGAAAAACAACTGGAGATGTTGACAGGATCCGGTATGAAGGAAATGGACTACCGGGAAGAAATTACCAGCCTGGAGCATGCATGCAGCAAGCTTGTGGTCAGCCTGATGAATATCGTGCAACAAATGGAGAGATCTGTGACAGAGATATTCGAATTGTAATGATGGCGAGAGCAGAGCACGGAACGATCCACAGACAACAAAGCTGGGGACTGACATCATCATAATAAGGAGATAACAGTAAATACAATTATGGAAAGTGATAAGTTATATCGTGTGCAGAAGGAAGACCTTCCGAAAGTGGAGAAAATGCTGAATCAGTGCTTTGCACACGATCCGTTGTACGAGACGCTGATTCCGGATCCGGAAGTCCGTAAAAATCTGATGCCGGAGCTGTTTAAATGTGACATGGATGAATTTTATGCGACCTGTGAGATCTTCGCAGACAGCGCGGATCTGAACAGTGTATTGGTGGTATCGGATGAAGCGGAGCCGTACAATGTATTTCAGTTCTATTTTACAGAGGCCATGGCTGCTTTACAGACGGATTCCTATCTGATCAAGGAGGATCCTTCGTTAAAGACATTTCGGAATTTTATGAAGGGTGAGGATTATCTGAATTCCAGCTGGACGGATCAGCTGCATCAGAACCAACGGCTGCACATCATTTATCTGGCAGTGGATCCCACCATGCAGCATCACGGAATTGCAGCGGAGCTTCTGGAGGAAGCCATCGACTATGCCCAGAAGCACAAGCTGATGATCTCCCTGGAGACTCATAATCCAAAAAACGTGGAATTTTATGAAAAATTTGGATTCAAGGTATATGGTGTGATGGAGAAGAATTTCCCGTTAAAGCAATACTGTCTGATCCGTGAAGTACAGTAATATTGCTGAAAATTTCAGAAAAATCCGGAAACGCAACTGCCGGTTGACAAAATTTCAAGGGCACTTGGTAGTTGTCAACCGGCTCTTTTGTTATGATTTTCCTATGTCGACGATCTATGTGTGCACAAGAAAACATTAATAAAAGAAGGAGAGAATGAAAATGATCCTGTCAGAAAAAATAATAATGTTGCGTAAGAAATATGGGTGGTCCCAGGAGGAACTGGCAGAACGCCTGGACATTTCCAGACAGTCTGTATCCAAATGGGAGAGCGGAGCCTCAATCCCGGATCTGGAACGTATTGTCAGTATGAGCCAGTTGTTCGGAGTTACTACGGATTACCTATTAAAAGATGAAATGGAAGAGACGGAATTCACCGATGGAATGACACCGGAGATCACAGAGGGCAAAGTGATCACGGTGGAGGAAGCCAATACGTTTCTGGAAGCTACGAAAAAATATGCTGCCCGGATTGCTCCGGCGGTATGCTTATGTTTGCGCTCTCCTGTTGTATTGTTGTGGTTGTTGGGAATGGCAGGTGCCAAAAGAGGAGCGGTTACAGAAAATGTCGCAGGAGGAATCGGTCTCATCGTACTGTTACTGATGGTGGTAGTTGCGGTAGCGGTATTTCTTCTCACCGGAATCCCGTATAATAAATATGAATATCTGGAAAAAGAAAAGCTGACATTGCAATATGGGGTGTCCGGAATCGTGGAGAAAGCAAAAGAAACATTTGCGGGAACCTACCGGATCTGCATAACCCTGGGTGTTGTATTGTGTATTCTGGGAGTGGTACCGTTGCTGGCAGTATCTATTTTTTTTCGGGAATAATGGTTATGCGGTTATCCGTGCTACGGATGCTTTGCTCATTGTAGTGGCGATCGCTGTATGGCTGTTCGTGTGGTCCGGTATTATCTGGGGCGGTTATCAGAAATTGCTTCAGGAGGGGGATTATACTGTGGAGAATAAGGCAGTTAACCGGAAGTATGAGCATGTGACAGCAATTTACTGGTGTGTCTGGACAGCGCTTTATCTGGCCATCAGCCTGCCGACAATGCGTTGGGACATTACCTGGGTCGTATGGCCTGTGGCCGGAGTATTGTATGGGGCACTTCTGGCGTTTCTGAAGATAAAGAATCGGAAAGCAGAGCGCAAATGAGCGGATTGCACGGGGAAATACGGACGGCGTGAAAAAGGAGCGGAATATATGACAGTGGTATGCCTTGTGATACTGGCAGGAATTTTCTGGGGAGATTTTTTCTTAAAAAATTATATAGAGTCGCATGTGGACGAGCGGGAAGAACGAGAGATCTGCAGGGGGAAACTTCTGATCCGCAAGCATCACAACAAAGGCATGATGCTCAATGCCGGACAGAAGAGAAGGCGTCTGGTGGCTGTTGTTTCACTGGCGTTTACACTGATATTGACCGTTGTCTTTATCGTGAGTCTGGGACATCGAGGCAACAATTTGCTGCGACTGGGACTATCGCTGTTGCTTGGTGGTGCCTTCAGCAATACCTATGACCGCCTTCGCAGAGGTTATGTGGTGGATTATGTGAGCTTCCCGGTGAAATGGCAGGCGTTCCGCAAGATCGTATTCAACTGCTCAGATTTCTGCATTATCATCGGTGCGTTGCTATCGGCGCTTGGAATGCTGTAAATTGAAAGTTAGTGAAATAATCCCGTAGCCCTTGGCAGGGTATAAGAAACGCGGCACGCTTGCGCTCTGTCGCAGAGCGTAGCGGTACATAAGCGGTCACAGTACGACCGCTAAGTACCGACGTCTGCTTACGGCACTGCTTATTCTTATACCCAGCCGGGGCTACTGTTTTTTTAAAACTTTCCAAAATGCAGAACGCCCATGGCGGACGGAATGTCCTTCCGAGGATGTTTGTCGGGAGGTGGTGATATTTTCTCGAAAAGTGTAGAAAAACAGGGTGG
>ERZ780076.766-NODE-766-length-12873-cov-5.388750_pt1 | contig 12873 bp, 11 predicted proteins | sample MGYA00511022_ERZ780076 | MGnify/ENA primary metagenome ERZ780076 (study PRJEB29588, sample SAMEA2148733) | human gut metagenome | biome: human gut; feature: human-associated habitat; material: faeces | place: Denmark | collected 2008/2010 ... | reverse complement strand
CCACAGTCCCCGAGAAGACCCGCAACAGCGGCGGCCTGCTCCTGGCCTTGGGGACAGGCGAAAAGCTAAGCCCGGCGCTCTGCGGATGGCTGCCCGAGACGGTGACTCTTACCGACAGGCAGAGCACTTCGCTTGAAGTTGACAGGCAGACGGCATGGGGACGCTATTTCGAACTGCCCGACCTGTACTTCAGCGAGGCGGAAGGCGACCGCCGGGTGATGAAACACGGACTGGCCACAGGTAAGGACTCGAAGGGCACGGTGGTGCTGAAAGCGGCGCGGACCGACTGGAGTCTGTTCAACAACGCCGCCGAACACTGGAAGTGCGCGCAAACGGTGCTGTACGAAAAGCTGAAGAAACCCGAAGGCGCGGCACTGCTGACATACCCATACGGCAAGGCGACAATAGCCCTCTCGGTAATCGACTACCGCCCGAAAGCAAAGGAGTACGCCGCCTTCTGGCAGCTGCTGTTCAAGGCAATGGGCATAGACGTCAACCCCGACAAGGGCAAAGGACAGCTGGGAAAGCGGAAAGAACACGACCTGCTGATGGACGGGCCGGTGGATTAAAGGCCGCTATCAACCTTCCCAAAAAACATTTCAGGCTCTTTCCTTGCGGAAAACGCGGCGACAAACTTCGTGCCGAAAGCGGCGTAAGCGTCGCCGCGGAACATGCGTGCGCCGTGCGGACACACCACAATGCAGCGTCCGCAGGCCATGCACTTCGCCGCATCCGTGGCGCCTTGCCCCCCCGCGGGGGCTCGGGGGTCGGCCGCCGATATGGCTTCAGCAGGGCAAAGACGCACGCAGGTGAGGCATCCCGTACACAGCGAGGCGTCGCCCGTGGGGCAGAACGTCGACGCTCCGCCCTGCTTGTAAGGACGGTTGCCCTTTACCTTGAGCGCGGGCAGCGAGGCCACGTCGGGCGTGCCGGCAAGCAGCGAGGCGCAACGCCGGGCGAAGTCGGCGGCCTTCTGCATGTCGGCGGCATCGGGACGGTCGGTTGCGACGGCAGGGAATATGCAATGGCGGCCGACAAACGCGGCTGCGGCAACGGCCTTGAAGCCCTGCGACTCGACACAATCCTGCAACTCGACGAGCGCGTCGTCATAGTCGCGGTTGCCGTAAACGCACACCAAAATGGCCGGAACGCCGCTTCCGCGGAACATCCTCAACGCCTCGGCCATGCGCCGTGGAATGCGCCCTGCATAAACTGGAGCGGCGGCAACGAGCAGCTGTCCGCCGCCCTCTACAAGCGTCATGGCCATCGGCAGGCCGCAGGTAACGTCGTGCTCCACCGTCTCGCAGCCGATAACGCGCGCAATCTCGCGCACCACCTTGCGCGTGGTGTACGTCGCACTGAAGTACACCGAATGAATGGTTGTTATGTCCATAGCGAACTGTTTTTGTTGAAATAATGAAAATCTTGTTCGTGAAACAAAGGTAATGCAAATCCGCCGAAGTACAAAATAATATCTGCCGAAAGGCTGAATGACGATTACCGGAAACCCCTATTACGGTCAAACAGACGCATGAAATCAAGCTCCCTCCCTCGGGAGGGTTGGGGAGTGGCTTCCATATGCCACCTTTTGGCCTGCAAAAGGCCATGTTTTAGCGCGTAAAAGGCCACCTTTTGCAGCCTAAAACACGACATATTGCAAAGCCGTTGATTATCAGGCAGTTGCAAAGCGGCAAGAAGCCGCCTTGCAGGCGGCGGCGGAAGAGGCTTTGGCGTATGCCGCAAAAAAGGGCGGATAAATTTGGGCGTGCCCGTGATTTTCATTATTTTTGTTGCACGAAATATATGATGCGGTAAGGCAAAGAGACGTCCCTTTGCACCCATCTTCCGCTATACAAACATCAGGACAAACACTGGCAACGCTATGACACAAGAAGAAAAAACCGCAATAGAGGAAAGGATTGTCGACGTGCTGAAGACCGTCTACGACCCGGAAATACCGGTCAACATCTACGACTTGGGACTGATTTACAAGATTGACGTGAAAGACGACGCGACGGTTGACATCGACATGACGTTCACCGCGCCGACCTGTCCCGCCGCAGACTTCATCCTCGAGGACGTAAGGCAGAAGGTTGACGCGCTCGACGGCGTAAAGGCCGCCACGGTGAACCTCGTGTTCGAACCGGCCTGGGACCAGAGCATGCTGAGCGAGGAGGCAAGGCTCGAACTGGGGTTTGACTGAAGACACGCCACAATTGAAACAAAGTAGTTAAAGGAGTTAGAGTAGTTAAAGTAGTTAAAGTCAAATGCTTTGCTGCTCAATTCATGCTGTAAACAAGTTGCAAGACATTCGACTTTAACTACTTTAACTACTCTAACTCCTTTAACTACCAATAATCCAACGCCTATGCACAAGAACATCTACATACTGTCGGACGCCCACCTCGGCTCGTGGGCAATCGACCACGCACGCACACAGGAACGCAGACTCGTGCGTTTCCTCGACGACATAAAGGAAAAAGCAGCCGCAGTGTACCTGCTGGGGGACATGTTCGACTTCTGGTACGAATACAAATACGTCGTGCCCAAGGGCTACACGCGCTTCCTCGGCAAGCTGTCCGAACTGACAGACATGGGCGTAGAGGTGCATTTCTTTACCGGCAACCACGACATCTGGGCGTACGACTACCTTGAAAAGGAGTGCGGCGTGATACTGCACACTAAGCCCGAGACGACCGAAATATACGGAAAGATATTCTACCTGGCCCACGGCGACGGCCTTGGCGACCACGACCCGAAGTTCAACTTCATACGCCGCATGTTCCACAACCGCACCTGCCAGCGGCTGTTCAGCGCCCTGCACCCGCGCTGGGGCGTATGGTTCGGCATGACATGGGCCAAGCACAGCCGCCTGAAACGCGTCGACGGAAAGGAGCCTCCGTACCAAGGCGAGGACAAGGAGGAGCTTGTGCAGTACACCAAACAGTACATGAAGAGCCACCCGGACGTTGACTATTTCATCTACGGTCACCGCCACATAGAGCTTGACCTGATGCTGTCACGCAAGACGCGGATGATGATTATAGGCGACTGGATATGGCAGTTCACCTACGTTGTGTTCGACGGCGAACACCTGTTCCTCGAGGAATACGTCGAGGGAGAAAGCAGACTGTAAATTAAAGGTAAAAAGGTGAAAAAGTAAAAAGGTAAAAATAAACGGACAGAAAAGTAAAGGTAAAAAAGTAGAAAAGTAAAAAGGTAAAAAAGGCTATTGACGAAATAAAATGCGTCTGCGCTTTTTTACCTTTTTACTTTTTTACCTTTTTACCGTTAAATTACAGCAGGTTCATCGTGTCAGTGGCAATCATCAGCTCCTCGTCGGTCGGGATTACGCATACCGTAACCTTCGAGTCAGGGGTAGAGATGACGGCTTCCTCGCCGCGGATGGTCTTGTTCTTCTCCACGTCGAGCTTAACTCCCATGTACTCCATGCCGCTGCATACGGCCTCACGCATCTGGTACTGGTTCTCACCTACGCCCGCTGTGAACACGATAATTTCGCATCCGCCCATCGCGGCAGCGTAAGCTCCGACGTACTTCTTTATGCGGTAGTTGTACATGTCGAGTGCAATCTTTGCCATTTCATTGCCTGCCGCAACGGCGTCATCTATCTCGCGCATGTCTGAAGAGATGCCGGTGATGCCGAGAACGCCGCTCTTCTTGTTAAGCAGGTTTGACATACCGTCGGCGTCAAGGCCGAGTTTCTTCTCGAGGAAGGTCACCGCTCCGGCGTCGATGTCGCCGCTCCGGGTGCCCATCATCAGTCCTTCAAGCGGAGTAAGGCCCATCGACGTGTCAACACATTTGCCGTTCTGGACGGCTGCCACACTGCCTCCGTTGCCGATGTGGCAGGTTATTATCCTCTTGTCTTCATACTTTACGCCGAGGTAATCGCAAACCCTCTGCGACACATAGCGGTGGCTCGTGCCGTGGAAACCATAGCGGCGCACGCCGTACTTCTTGTAAAGCTCGTAAGGAATGGCGTAAAGATACGAGTGGGCGGGCATCGTCTGATGGAACGCCGTGTCGAAAACGCCCACCTGCGGAAGGCCTGGCATCAGCTCGCTGACAGCCTTTACACCCTTGAGGTTCGCCGGGTTATGCAGCGGAGCGAGGTCGCTGCACTCCTCGAAGGTCTTTAGGACCTCGTCGTCAAGCAGCACGCTCTTGTTGAACTTCTCGCCTCCGTGCACCATTCGGTGGCCTACCGCGTCGATTTCATCGAGGCTTTTGATTACTCCTATCTCGGGGTCGGTAAGCAGCGAGAAGATGAACTTCACTCCCTCCGTGTGCTCGGGAATGTCGTGCATCACCTTTTTCTTCGTGCCGTCGGGCATCTTCACTTTCACAAACGCTCCGTCGAGGCCGACGCGCTCCGCGCCGCCAGACGTCATGACAGACTTGTCGTCCATGTTGTAAAGCGCATACTTAATGGACGAGCTGCCGCAATTCAAGACTAAAATTTTCATGGATTTTATTTTATTTAGGTAGTTAAAGTAGTTAACAGTAGTTATAGTAGTTAAAGTCAATAGCCTTACTGGACATCCTTATTGTAACCGTTTTTTATCACACCCCTGCAATACGCATTGAAAAGTCGGCTTGTATCTTCAAGCAAAAAGGCTAGATTCATATAAGCTTCGTTGTCAATATATCCAAGGTCTTTTGACAGATGGACATAACATCTGCATTCTTCAAGACTGCCTTGAGCTATATTATAGAATCTCAACTTGTCCGCCTTGCTCAATTTCTTATATCCCTCGGCAATGTTGGCAGGTATAGATACCGCAGCACGCTTGAACTGCGAGCATAATCCGAAACGCTCGCATTCAGGAAAGGTATTGGCTATCTTATAGACAGCCAGCACAAAGTCATAAGCTTTTTGCCATGCTCTTATATCTTCAAACCTGTTAGTTGTCAAGGCATTTGACTTTAACTACTTTAACTACTATAACTACTTCTAACTACTGATTTTACTTTCTTGCCTTCGCATCCATCGCCTGGCAGGCGGTGATTGCTATCATTTTATACACGTCGTCGATAGAGCAGCCGCGGCTGAGGTCGTTCACAGGGCGCGCGATGCCTTGCAGGATGGGGCCAAGGGCTTCGGCATCGCCGAGACGCTGCACGAGCTTGTAGGAGATGTTGCCCACTTCGAGGCAGGGGAACACGAGCACGTTGGCGTGGCCGGCGATTTCGCTTCCGGGGGCTTTCTTCGCCCCTACGGAGGGCACGAGGGCCGCGTCGGCCTGCAGTTCGCCGTCAACTTTCAGTTCGGGAGCAAGCTCCTTTGCCAGTTTGGTAGCCTCGACAACCTTGTCGACAACCTCATGCGACGCGCTGCCCTTGGTCGAGAAGCTGAGCATTGCTACGCGCGGGTCGGCAAATCCGGCCACCGACTTCGCCGTCTCAGCCGTGCAAACGGCGATTTGTGCCAGCTGTCCCGCATCGGGAACGGGGGTCACTGCCACGTCGCCCACTACCAGAACGCCGTTCTCGCCATACTGTTTCTGCTTTGAGATGAGCAGCATCGCACCGCTGACACATGTGATGCCGGGCTCGCACTTGATGATTTGCAGCGCCGGGCGGAGCGTGTCTGCCGTGGTGCTAAGCGCGCCTGAAATCTGGCCGTCGGCGCCTCCTGTCTTGATAATCATGCACCCTAAGTAGAGAGGGTTCTTGACAAGCTCGCGGGCCTGCTCGATTGTCATGCCCTTCTTCTTGCGCAGTTCGGCCAGCAGCGTGGCGTATTCCTCGGCCTTGGGGTTGTTCTCCGGGTCGATGATGGTGGCCTTTCCGATGTTCTTCAAGCCCCATTCACCGGCCAGCCTGTTGATTTCCGCAGGGTCGCCGATTAGTATGATGTCGGCAATCCCGTCGGCCAATGCCATGTCGGCAGCCTTCAGCGTGCGCTCTTCCGTTGCTTCGGGAAGTACTATACGCTGCTTGTCGCTCTTTGCGCGAGCGATGATTTGCTGTACTAAATCCATAGTTTTGTAGTTTTAAGTATATATGTGTTTTTGTAAATCCGAGTTTGCAAACGCGCCGGTTAGGCAGTTGCAAATGTACGTAAAATAATCCGAACTGATGCGGTTTGTCGCATTTTTTTACTTATAAAAAAGCTAAAGGATTTATCATCATGCTTTCTTGGTATTTTCTGGATGCCGCATCGGCGTGCGGCATGACGACTACCGAGCGCCTCGATTGCGGCTGATTAACAGATAGTAATCAAGCTCCCTCCCGTAAATTGGTTGCTGTTGGCTGAATAGGACAAATAAGACAGATAAGACGAATAAAGCCAATTGACAAAAGCATTTTAAGCTCCCTCCCTTCGGGAGGGCTGGGGTGGGCGTTTCTTTTAATTGAAAATTGATAATGGAGAATTGACAATTATGATTACCTTTAAGGCTATCTGTTAGCAAGACAAATCATAATTGTCAATTCTCATTTCTCAACTCTCAATTCAAAAGGCGGCAAATCAGGGGGCAAAAGGCCACCAATCACACGTTAAAAGGCCGTCTTTTACAAGCTAAAAGACGGCCTTTTGCAACGCCGCTGATTATCAGGCGGTTACACGGCGGTCAGCGCGGACGCTGCATCCGGCTTATTTTCTCGTCCAGATAACGCTTGAAGCCGTCGCCGCCAAGCACCTGTATGTCGTCATACAGGCCGAGCACGAAGCGGCCTATGCCGGCATAGCTGCACACGTCCAAGCGCAGCAGGCGGCCTCCGCCGCCGGCATCGGTGATGTAAGGCTTGGCCTGCGGGTATTCCTCTTTCAGTATGTTGTACGACAGCTGGCCGAGCACAAGCTCGACGGGCATCAGCTCCTCGCCGCTGAACATGAACACGTCGGTGAACATCTGGCGGTGCCTGTCGGCGTAAGCCCACTCCGAGTCGAGCACCAACACGCCTTCCATGCGGCTTATCTTGAACGTCTTGTTCATGCCGGAGGCCATCTCGTAGCAGCGCACCTCGTTGTTGTTGTTCATCAGGAGGAACGGCTCCACGAAGCGGTCGCGCACGGTGCGGCTGTGCGGCGAGGCATAGCCTTTCAGCACCACCTGCCGTTTCAGCTTTATTGCGTCGTACAGCGGGCCTATGTTCTGCACGGCGTGCTCGCGCAGCTGCTCGTCGGCCAGTATGTCGAAGTCGTAAAACCGCTCCAGCTTTTTCTTCAGATTGGCTATCAGGGCGTTGCCGTGCTCGGCCTTGTCGAGCATGCGGCGCAGCAGCACGGCTTCCTCCTCGGTGAAGGAAATGCGGCTTACCAGATGGTCGAAGAATGGCGACGAGCGGTCGATGGCGTAATACGCGCCGCGCTTTTCCACCTTGAAGCCGCTGTCACGGAAGAACTCAAGGTAGTAATAAAGGTTGCGGCGGCTTATCGAGAGCTTGCCGCACAGTTCGTCAACGGTGTAGTTGTGGTTCTCGGCGAGCAGCAACAGCAGGCGCAGCTCGCGCTCAAGTTTGTCGTGGCGCATGGTTTTATAAGGTACGAGTTGACAAGTAACGAGCAGACAAGGACATTTGTCCTGCAAACAATGTCACAACAAACGGACGGTGCACAGCCTTGTCCTGTATGCCAAGCATATCTCCTCGTCAACTTGTCTGCTTGTTACTTGTCTGCTAATAACCGAAAGCTTTTTCGATGATACGGCGTTGCTCCATACTCCGCTATCGCCTCGCGGTGGGCGCGTGTGGGGTAACCCTTGTTCACGTCCCAGGCGTATTGGGGGTATTCGGCGGCCAGGCTGTCCATGTAGTCGTCGCGGTATGTCTTGGCAAGGATGCTCGCCGCCGCTATCGACAGGTACTTGCCGTCACCCTTCACGACCGTTGTGTAGGGTATGAAACGGTAGGGTTTGAAGCGGTTTCCGTCAACTATTATGGCTTCGGGGCGCACCGTCAGCCGGTCAAGGGCGCGGTGCATGGCCAGTATGCTGGCGTTGAGTATGTTTATTTCGTCAATCTCTTCGGGCGTAACCACGCCCACCGCCCACGCCAGCGCGTCGCGTTCTATCACGCTGCGGAGGCGGTATCGGTGCGCCGCCGTGAGCTGCTTTGAGTCGTTGAGGTCGTCGTTCACATAGTCTTCGGGCAGGATTACCGCCGCGGCGAACACGCTCCCGGCAAGGCATCCGCGCCCGGCCTCGTCGCATCCGGCCTCGACAAGGCCCTTGTAAAAATGGCTTTTAAGCATGATTTTATCGTTATTTAACTAAAAACGCAACGCGAGTGAACTTATTGTGCACAAACGCACGCTTATTTTGCAGTCAGAAATGAAAACATAAAACATAATGATATGGAAAAGCAAATGACACTGACCGCAAACGAAGGGGCGACAAACAGATGCGCCGAAACATTGAAAAGAATTGGCCGATACGCCGCCGTGCCGCAGCAGATGCTGCGCAGGTATTACTCAAAGGTGCTCGGCGAGGACGTAAGCGAAGCCCGGGCGCGCGCCATGACCGAAGCACAGATAGCGTTTTTCGCCGTCACCCTGCCTGCCGACTATCCCTTGGCGCTAAGGATTTTGGCCTGCGTGTGGTTCGTGGTGAAAGTGAGGAAAGCAAAGAACAGCCCCCTCCCATCCTCCCCGAGGGGAGGAGAATGTCGGCGGAAATAAGGCGGCATGAGTAGTTTTGTTCCCTACCTTAGAAATAATTAAGGCTGATGCACCTCCCCTCGGGGAGGCCGGGAGGGGGCTGTTGGTGTCAGAACATCCTGCTGACGCGCTTCACACCCTCCACGAGAGCGTCGATTTCGTCCTTCGTGTTGTAAAGGGCGAACGAGGCGCGGACCGTGCCCTGTATGCCGAGACGCTCCATAAGGGGCTGGGCGCAGTGGTGACCGGTGCGCACGGCGATGCCGAGTCGGTCGAGCAGTGTACCCATGTCAAGGTGGTGGATGTCGCCTACGAGGAACGAAACGACGGCGTCCTTGCGCTCCGATGTGCCGAAGATGCGTATGCCCTCGACCTCGGCGAGCCGCCGCATGGCATATTCCGTCAGCTCGTGTTCGTGCCTCTGGATGTTGTCCATGCCTACTGACAGCATGTAGTCGATGGCCTTCGCCAGCCCGTAGGTGGCTACATAGTCGGGCGTTCCAGCCTCGAACTTGAACGGAAGATGCTCGAACACCGTGCGCTCGAAGCTCACGCTCTCAATCATCTCTCCCCCACCCTGATACGGCGGCAGGCGGTCGAGCCAGTCTTCCTTGCCGTAAAGCACGCCGACTCCCGTCGGGCCGTACATCTTGTGACCGCTGAAGGCGAAGAAGTCGCAGTCCATCGCCTGCACGTCTACCGCAAAGTGGGGCGCGCTCTGTGCGCCGTCAACCATCACGGGAACGCCGTGTTCATGGGCGATACGTATGATTTCCTCCACCGGATTGACCGTTCCGAGTACGTTGCTGACGTGCGTCACGCTGACAATCTTCGTCCTTTCGGTAAACAGTTTCCCGTATTCGTCGAGCATAAGTTCTCCCCCGTCGGTCATCGGTATGACACGGATGGCGATGCCTTTCTTGGCCGCCTGGAGCTGCCACGGCACTATGTTGGAGTGGTGTTCCATGACGGAGACGATTACTTCGTCGCCCTCCTGCATGAAAGCATCGCAGAAAGAGGACACCACGAGGTTAAGGCTCTCGGTGGTTCCGCGCGTGAATACCACCTCGTTTGCAGACCGTGCGTTGATGAAACGGCGCACCGTCTCACGCGCATTCTCGTGCAGTTCGGTGGCCTGTTGCGACAGGTAGTGCACTCCGCGGTGAACGTTCGCGTTGACGTTGTAGTACTCCTCGGTTATGGCTTCAACCACCTGGCGCGGCTTTTGGGTCGTCGCCGCGTTGTCAAGGTAAACCAACGGGCGGTCGTAAACCGTCCGCGAGAGTATCGGAAAATCGTTGCGTATGGTGTTGATGTCGAGCATATAACTATTGATTAAACACCCACCCCAACCCTCCCGAAGGGAGGGAGCTTAGTAACCGAAAGCCTGCGAAGGAGCGGATGCACGTTTATCATACTTTCATATAATACCTTATTATTAATCAAACAAGGCATTTCAAGCCCCCTCCCTTAGGGAGGGATGGGGTGGGTCCTTACCTACACAGCTTGCATCCCTCGCATTTGTTCAGTTCGCCGCGGAACCGTTTTTCAACGAGATAGTGCAGGCGGTCGCGGAGGGGGGCAAGTTTTATGTTGTCGATTACTTCGTTTGCGAAGGCGAACTCAAGCAGGAGCTTGGCCTCTTTGAACGGAATGCCGCGCTGACGCATGTAGAACAGGGCTGCGTCATTGAGCTGGCCGACGGTGCTTCCGTGGGCGCACTTCACGTCGTCGGCGTATATTTCGAGCATCGGCTGGGTGTACATGCGCGCCTCTTTCGTTGCGCAGAGGTTCTGGTTGGTTTCCTGTGAAACGGTCTTTTGCGCTCCATGACGCACTAAGACCTTGCCTGCGAACGCGCCGACGGCGTTCCCGTCGAGCACATATTTGTACAGTTCGCGGCTCGTGCAGTGAGGCACGCGGTGGTCTATAAGCGTGTTGTTGTCAACATGCTGGTGCTTGTCGGCTATCACGCAGCCGTAAAGGTCGCACTCGGCGCCCTCCCCTGCAAACACAAGGTCGGTGCGGTTGCGCGTTATTCCGTTATGCAGCGTTATGACATTGTGGCTCACACGGCTGTCCCTTTGCTGCTCGATGAACACGTTGCTCACACGGACGTTCTTCACGTGGGTCTCCTCCAGGCAGTAAAGGTCAAGCGAGGCGTTGTCGCCTACGTATGCTTCTATCACCTGTGTGGCAAGGAAACGGCGGTCGTCGGCGGCATGGTCGCAGAAAAGCAGCCTGATTTGCGCGCCTTCCTCTACAACTATCAGCACGCGGCGGTTAACCATCAGGTCAACGTCCGACCGCAATATGTTGATTACCTGCACTGCTTTCTCCACCACAACGCCCTTCGGAACATACACAAGCAGGCCGTCCTGCGCCAGCATCGTGTTAAGAGCGGTGATGCCGTCGTCGGCCGTCCTGGCAAGCTTTGCATAGTATTTCGCCACGAAGTCGGGATGTTCAGCGGCGTATTTTGCCAGCGAACCCACCACAACTCCGTCGGGCAGAGGGTGTCCTTTGGGCAGAGCCTTGTCGTAAAAGCCGTCGTTCAAGACGAAGTAAAGCTGCGTGCTGAGGTTCGGCACGTCGCAACGGAACGCCTCATACGGGTCAACCGGTATGTCCAGACGGTTCAGGTTAAGCCCATAGTCGGGCTCGAACAGCGCCGGGACGTCAGTATATTTATACCTTTCAACCTTCTTCGTGGGGAAGCCTATGCGGCGGAAATCGTCGAAAGCGGCGTCGCGCACGGCGTTCATCGGCGCCGCGCTGTGCTCCATCAGCATGGAACGGCACTGCGAATACAGGTCGATATATTGTTTTTCGCTTTGCATTTTGTTTTTATTTTATTGGAAGTTAAAGAAGTTAGAGGAGTTATAGAAGTTAAAGCCAAATGCCTTGTCAAGCAAGCTGATAGGAACATCAAAAGCCAAATGAAGCCAATGTGGCAGGTACGACTCTGACAATGCCACCCTGCAAGGCATTTGGCTTTAACTTCTATAACTCCTCTAACTTCTTTAACTTCCGATAATTCTTCATTCTCCCACTTCCTCCTTAATCCAGTCGTAGCCGCGTTTCTCAATTTCCTTCGACAGCTCCGGGCCGGCGGTCTTCACGATGCGGCCTTGGTAAAGCACGTGTACGATGTCGGGCCTGATGATGTCAAGCAGGCGTTCGTAGTGCGTGATGACGATGCAACTCGACTCCGGCGTGCGCAGCTTGTTCACCCCTTCGGCCACGATGCGCAGCGCGTCAACGTCAAGACCCGAGTCTGTCTCGTCGAGAATGCTCAGCTTCGGTTCGAGCATCGCCATCTGGAAAATCTCGTTGCGCTTCTTCTCGCCGCCGCTGAAGCCCTCGTTCACCGAGCGGGTCGACAGCTTGCTGTCAAGCTCCACGATTTTCCTTTTCTCGCGCATCAGCTTCAGGAACTCCGCCGCATTAAGCGGTTCCTTGCCCTCATACTTGCGTTTCTCGTTCACGGCGGCGCGCATGAAGTTGGTCATCGACACCCCAGGGATTTCCACCGGGTACTGGAACGAAAGGAAAAGGCCCTCATGCGCCCTGTCCTCAGGCTTCATCGCGAGCAGGTCCTTGCCGTTGAACGTCACCTCACCGGCGGTCACCTCGTAGAGCGGATTGCCTACAAGCACCGCGCTCAACGTACTCTTGCCCGAGCCGTTAGGTCCCATTATGGCATGCGTCTCACCGTCCTTTATGGTGAGGTTGATGCCCTTCAATATTTCTTTGTCGCCAATCTTGGCGTGTAAGTCTTTTATTTCTAACATAATTCTTGTTTATAATTTATTCCGGCCTTACGGCTTGCGCCTGCCTGAGTTGTTTATTTCAAATCTAAAAGAGAATCCAATAGTCCGCCGAAGTCACTGCTTGTGAACTTGTTCGAGTACGACATGAAGTCAGGTAGGTTCATACTCATTTGTCTTTACTTCCTATTGGTTATAAAATTTGCTACAAAAGTAATAATTATTTTCATCACAACCAAATTTTTTCATGCTTACAGAAATATTCTATATCCTATGTTTCATTATGTTTCATTAGTGATGTTTGCATGGACTATGGTCATTGCAGCGCCGTTGTTGGTTACTGCTTCTAAGATTGATAATGTTCTTTGCAAAACATTTCGCCCAATGCGTATCCTTCGTCGTACAGGGGAATAAGTTTGGCCGGATTCCGCTCCATCCTGTCGACGTTAATCCGTCCTGTCGGTCGTATGCAGGTTA
>ERZ780076.755-NODE-755-length-12981-cov-5.376760_pt1 | contig 12981 bp, 9 predicted proteins | sample MGYA00511022_ERZ780076 | MGnify/ENA primary metagenome ERZ780076 (study PRJEB29588, sample SAMEA2148733) | human gut metagenome | biome: human gut; feature: human-associated habitat; material: faeces | place: Denmark | collected 2008/2010 ... | reverse complement strand
ACTTCTCTGATATCGGTCCCTCTGGTATCTTGGAATTGATTTGCTTTGCCATAATAATTTACAAATTACGAATTATGAATTATGAATTTGATTACCACATGCTCGGAGCCATGCCGAAAGCGAAAGCCAGCACAACAACGAGGAAGCCCAGCATGAGCAGAGTAGTATAGACGATGCCGATGACCTTCCAGCGCTCGAACCACACCTTGCCGCTCCAACCAAGAGTCTGCATTGCGCTCCAGAATCCGTGAGAGAGGTGGAACCAGATAGCTGCCAGCCAGATGATGTAAAGCACCACGTAAACGGGGCAAGAGAAGGTGTCGATGATGTAAGCGAAGCCGTCTGCCGGATGATGGGGAACGGCGATGCCGGTAAGCTCAGCGAACATCATGTTGTACCAGAAGTTGAACAAGTGGAGGGCAAGGCCGAGCAATACGATGATACCCAGCACGAGCATGTTCTGCGAAGCCCACTCCACCTTGCCCGGGCGGGTTGTAACGGCGTAACGCTCGTCACCGCGTGCACGGCGGTTCTGCATCGTGAGCAGGAACGCATACACGATGTGGGTGACAGCCAGGGCAGCCAAGGCCAGCGTGCCCACGAGCGCGTACCAGTTAGCCCCGAGGAACTCACAAACAGCATTGTAAGCATCGCCCGAGAATAGAGCCACTACGTTCATTGACATGTGGAACGTCAAGAACAGGATAAGCGCGACGCCGGTAACCGACATCACCACTTTCCTTCCGATGGATGAATTACATAACCACATAAATGATTTGAATTTTAATGTATTAAATGAATTGATTGTTGTTGTCAACCCACAAAAGAACCACCGTTCGCCTGTGCCGGCGAACAGTACAGCCATACCCTGTTATAGGTAGGCCGGCATCCATTAGAGGATGCAAATATACTCCATTTTGATGATAAATCAAACTATTTGACAAAAAATTCGATTTTAATTCTTACTTTTGCGCCGTCGGCGGACACGCCGACAGCAGACAAGCTGGGTAAGGTTATACGGTTATGGGGTTATTAGGTCATACGGTTTCAGGATTTTTCAAGACGCCGCGAAGCATCGCACAGCGTCAAAAACGCCGGACGAATATTAGCCGGGCAACCGTAAAACCGCATAACCCCACAACCGTAAAACCGTAAAAACAATGATTTTACACTACGATGTTATCGTCATAGGCGGAGGACATGCCGGCTGCGAGGCCGCGGCGGCAGCGGCGAAAATGGGCGCACGCACATGCCTCGTCACCATGGACATGAACAAAATAGCGCAGATGAGCTGCAACCCCGCCGTCGGCGGAATAGCAAAAGGCCAGATAGTGCGCGAAATCGACGCGCTGGGCGGACACATGGGCATCGTCACCGACAAGACGGCAATACAGTTCCGCATGCTCAACCGCTCAAAAGGTCCCGCGGTATGGAGCCCCCGCGCACAGTGCGACCGAGGCAAGTTCATCTGGCAGTGGCGCACCGTGCTCGACCGCACTGACCGTCTCGACATCTGGCAGGACCAGGCCGAGGAGCTGCTCGTGGAGCATGGCTGCGCCGTGGGCGTAAGCACCGTGTGGGGCGTGGAGCTGCGCGCTAAGAGCGTGGTGCTCACCGCCGGCACCTTCCTCAACGGACTGCTGCACATCGGGCGCAAGCACCTGCCGGGCGGACGCATAGCCGAACCGGCGGTTGAACGCCTCACCGAAAGCATCACGCGCCACGGAGTGACCGCCGGAAGGATGAAGACCGGCACGCCCGTGCGCATCGACCGCCGCTCCGTCCACTTCGAGGACATGGAGGTGCAGGAGGGCGAACACGACTTCCACGGCTTCAGCTTCATGCCAATCCGCAGGCAATTAAAACAGCTCACGTGCTGGACCTGCTACACCAACCCCGACGTACACGCCACGCTCGTGGCCGCACTGGCCGACTCGCCGCTGTACAACGGACAGATACAGAGCATCGGGCCGCGCTACTGCCCGTCGATAGAAACCAAGCTTGTAACCTTTCCCGACAAGCAGCAACACCCCTTATTCCTCGAACCCGAAGGCGAAGACACCAACGAGATGTACCTCAACGGCTTCTCGTCGTCAATGCCCATGGACGTGCAAATCAACGCGCTCAGGAAGATACCGGCGCTGCGCGACGCCAGGTTTTACCGCCCGGGCTACGCCATCGAGTACGACTTCTTCGACCCGACGCAGCTGCGCCACACCCTCGAATCAAAGATAATACCAGGCCTGTTCATGGCCGGACAGGTGAACGGAACCACCGGCTACGAGGAGGCCGGCGGACAGGGACTCGTTGCCGGGGTGAACGCCGCGCTGCGCTGCTCGGGCGGACAGCCCTTCACCCTCGGCCGCGACGAGGCTTATATCGGCGTACTCATCGACGACCTCGTGACAAAGGGCGTCGACGAACCCTACCGCATGTTCACCAGCCGCGCCGAATACCGCATACTGCTGCGCCAGGACGACGCCGACGCACGCCTCACGGAGAAGGCTTACTCCATAGGTCTTGCCACGCGCGAACGCTACGACTGGTGGATGCAGAAAAAAGAAGCTGTCAGCCGCCTGACGGATTTTTGTGCCACAGCACCGGTGAAACCGCGCGACATCAACTCCGCACTCGAGGCACTGGGCACTACCCCTCTGCGCGAAGGATGCAAGATAGCCGACCTCATAGCAAGGCCGCAACTCACGATGCAGAACCTTTCCGACATACTGCCGGAACTGAAACAAGCGTTGAAATCGCTGCCAAACCGCGAAGAAGAGATTGCCGAAGCCGCCGAAATCAAGATGAAATACAAGGGCTACATAGAGCGCGAGCGGCTCGTGGCGGACAAGATGCGCCGCCTTGAGAACATCAAAATACGCGGACATTTCCGCTATTCGGAGATGCAACAGCTGTCGACCGAAGCGCGGCAAAAGCTCGAAAAAATCGACCCCGAAACCCTTGCACAGGCCAGCCGCATTCCGGGCGTATCGCCGAGCGACATCAACATCATGTTAGTGCTGATGAACCGGTAAGGCGCACAAATGTTTCACGTGAAACAAATCGTATGTTTTTTATCAAACAAAAACGATGGAACGGCCTGGAAATTAGCAACATACGGAGAGCGTCCACAGATTTGCTTGAATGTTAAAACCGCGAGGTTTCACGATGAAACGGGGCTGCCGCAGAGGCACATCCCCACCCCACGTCCGACGGCTTGAAACCACCTGCGCAACACACTGGAAACAAGCGCGTTGCAAAAGGCCGCAAAACGCCGCGCAAAAAGCCACGAATTGGAAGGCAAAAGGCCACTAACTGCAAAGCAAAAGACTACCTTTTAGGGAAAGGCAAAAAGGTAAAAAAGTAAAAAGGTAAAAAAGCCTGCCGGATTACCTGCCGTATTGGGCGCATCCGGCCTATTCGGTTTACAGGCTTATCAGCCGTATTGGGCACATTAGTCCCATTCAGCCAAAAGGGCGATTGTCCTTATCCGCCCCATCGGCCCTATTCAGCTTGCAGGCCTATCCGCCCTATCCAACAAGCGGAGTCATCGGCCTTATCCGGCCTATCCGCCCCGCCCGACTTACAACAACCATAAATATAAAAACAAGAAAAAAGAGAAATGAACAACAAGACACTGCTGGAAAACCTGAGGTGCATACCCGATTTTCCGAAGAAAGGAATTAATTTCAGAGACGTGACGACACTGTTCTCCAACCCTGAATGCCTGCAAATAATGGAAGACGAGCTGTTCGAGCTTTACCGCGACAAGGGCATCACCAAAATAGTAGGCATCGAAAGCCGCGGCTTCATCATGTCGTCGGCACTGGCGATAAGGCTCCACGCCGGCGTGGTTCTCTGCCGCAAGCCCGGCAAGCTGCCCGGAGAAACCATACAGGAAAGCTATTCGAAGGAGTATGGCACGGACACAATCGAAATACACAAGGACGCCATAACAAGCGACGACATCGTACTGCTGCATGACGACCTGCTGGCAACAGGCGGCACGATGAAGGCCGCCTACGACCTCGTAAAGAAGTTCAACCCGAAGAAAATCTACGTCAACTTCATCATAGAGCTGACACGCGAGGGACTGAACGGCCGCGAGAACTTCGACAAGGAGACCGACATCACGAGCCTGCTGCAAGTGTAGCAGACAGCAGACAAGTAGACAAGTGACAAGCAGACAAGTAAATTACCATAGCTGGGAATACCGCCACAAGAGCCTACAGCATTGACAAACAGGCTTGTCTGCTTGTCACTTGTCCACTTGTCTGCTAAAAGTCGCTTAAAGTTTCACGTGAAACATTATTTTTGAAAACCCCTTTGTATAAAGCACTTACGCGCCATGACTAAAGAAGAAAACGAGAAGCGGCTGGCCCGGCTGAAGGCTATCGTGAGCAACATGCCCACCAAGCCCGGCAGCTACCAGTACTACGACGAGGGCGGCACCATAATATACGTAGGCAAGGCGAAGAACTTGAAGGCGCGCGTATCGTCTTATTTCCACAAGGAAGTAGACCGCTTCAAGACGAAAGTGCTTGTCAGCAAAATCCACGACATTACCTACACGGTGGTCAACACCGAGGAGGACGCCCTGCTGTTGGAGAACAGCCTTATCAAGAAATACCAGCCGCGGTACAACATCCTGCTGAAAGACGGCAAGACATACCCCTCAATCTGCGTCACGAAAGAGTACTTTCCGCGCATATTCAAGACGCGTACCATCAACAAGCGGTGGGGCACTTACTACGGCCCTTACAGCCACATAGGCTCGATGTATGCCATCCTTGAGCTTATCAAGAAGCTCTACAAGCCGCGCACATGCCGCCAACCCATAACGCAGGAGGGCGTCGAACAGGGCAAATACCGCCCCTGCCTGGAGTACCACATACATAACTGCGGCGCGCCGTGCATTGGCAAACAGAGCTACGAAGACTATCAGGAGAGCATCGCGCAGGCTCGCGAGATACTGAAAGGGAACACGCGCGAGCTGCAACGCCGCCTCTACGCGCAGATGCAACGGCTGGCGGAGGAGATGCGCTTCGAGGAGGCCGAGGTGCTGAAACAACGCTACTTGCTGCTCGACAGCTTCTGCGCCAAGAGCGAGGTGGTGAGCCACACCATTACCGACGTTGACGTGTTCAGCGTCAACGACGACGAGCGCACGGCTTACGTGAACTACATGCACGTGACGAACGGCAGCATAAACCAGGCGCAGACGTTCGAAATGAAGAAGAAACTGGGCGAAACGGCGCTCGAAATACTGCAAATCGCCATCCTGCAAATACGCGAGCGGATGGGCAGCACGGCGCGTGAAATCGTGGTGCCGTTCGCCGTCGACATGGCGCTTGACGGCGTTACGTTCACCGTTCCGCAGCGCGGCGACAAGCGAACGCTGCTCGACCTCTCCGAAATGAACGGCAAGCAGTACCGCTTCGACCGCCTGAAACAGGCCGAAAAGCTGAACCCCGAGCAGAAATCCGTGCGCCTGATGAAGGAAATCCAGGCCGCCCTGAAGCTGCCGAAGATGCCTTACCAGATTGAGATGTTCGACAACTCGAACATCTCGGGCACCGATGCCGTGGCGGCGTGCGTGGTGTTCAAGAAGATGAAGCCCAGCAAAAAGGACTACCGCAAGTACATAATAAAGACTGTGGAAGGGCCTGACGACTACGCATCCATGCAGGAAGTGGTGCGCCGCCGCTACTCTCGCATGGTGGAGGAAGGCCAGCCCCTGCCCGACCTTATCATAACCGACGGCGGACAAGGGCAGATGAGCGTGGTGCGCGAAGTTGTGGAAAAGGAATTAGGACTTGATATTCCCATCGCCGGACTAGCCAAGGACGACCGCCACCGCACCAACGAACTGCTCTTCGGCCTGCCGCCCGTCGTCATCGGAATGAAGACCGACAGCGAGCTGTTCCGCCTCCTGACGCACATGCAGGACGAGGTCCACCGCTTCGCAATAACGTTCCACCGCGACAAACGCTCGAAGCATGCGCTGCACTCGGAGCTTGACGACATACGCGGCATAGGCCCCAAGACAAAGGACGCCCTGCTGCAAGCCTTCAAGTCGGTAAAGCGCATCAAAGACGCTGATTTACAGCAACTTACAGACGTTATAGGGCAAGCGAAGGCGAAGATTGTGTGGGAACACTTTAAAAACCCACCCCAACCCTCCCCAAGGGAAGGAGCTTGATTAGCCCTGAAAGTTGCCGCCCTATTGCCAAAAAGGCTGTCAGCAAACAATTATAAGCATTAAATAGTAAAACAATTAAACAACAAAGCACATCCAGCTCCCTCCCGTCGGGAAGGCTGGGGTGGATATAAAATATGAAAACAGTAATCCAGCGCGTAAGCTGCGCGTCAGTGACGATAGGCGGAGAGGTAAAATCAGAGATAGGCAAAGGCTACATGATACTGCTCGGAGTGGCCGAGGGCGACACCGAGGAGGACGTTGACTGGCTTGTGAAAAAGACCGCCGCGCTGCGCATTTTCGACGATGCTGATGGCGTGATGAACCTCCCCGTGACCGCCGTCGGCGGCGAGATATTGGTTGTGAGCCAGTTTACGCTGCTGGCGTCGTACAAGAAAGGCAACCGCCCTTCATGGATTCACGCCGCCCGGCACGAGGTTTCCATACCGCTATACGAAAGCTTCTGCGAGAAGCTGCGCCGCGAAACGGGGCTTAAAGTGCTCACCGGCGAGTTCGGAGCCGACATGAAAGTGGAGCTGATTAACGACGGCCCGGTGACAATCTGCATGGACACGAGACACAAGGAGTAAAGCCCCCTCCCTGCCCTCCCCGAGGGGAGGAAGCCTACGGGGCCACCTTGCAGCATACATTAAACAACAATTTGCCCCCACACTGTCACCTCCCCTCGGGGAGGCCGGGAGGGGCTGATAACCATACGACAATGAACAACGAAATAACCATACGCGAAGCGCAACGCCTTGTAGACCAATGGATTAGGCAATACGGCGTGCGCTATTTCAGCGAACTTACCAACATGGCGTGCCTCACCGAAGAAGTGGGCGAGCTGGCACGCGTCATGGCGCGCAAATACGGCGACCAGAGCTTCAAGGAAGGCGAGCCGCAAGACCCGTCGGACGAGATGGCCGACGTGCTGTGGGTGCTGCTCTGCCTGGCCAACCAGACGGGGGTAGACCTGACCGAGGCTCTGCGCAAGAGCATAGAAAAGAAGACCAAGCGCGACGCCACAAGGCACATCGCAAATGAGAAATTAAGAGTTAAGAATTAAGAGTTAAGAAAAATACCAATAAAAATATTATCATTATGGCAACATTAGAGAACAACAAGCACAACGAAACGGCTCACGAGCACAATCATGAGCACGATTTCCCGAAGATGAGCAAGTATGAAGAGGCGCTCAGCAAGTATCAGACCGACCTTGACGACAACGCAGTGCGCGATGCCGTAAAGAAGCTGATAGCCGAGAAAGTGCACGAGAACGACACGCCGGAGGTAAAGAAGTTCCTCTTCGGCAGCATCGAACTGACATCGCTCAAGACGACCGACAGCGACGAGTCGATACTCGCCTTCACCGAAAGGGTGAACCAGTTTGACGCCACCTACCCCGACCTGCCCCACGTGGCGACCATCTGCGTGTACCCGTGTTTCGCGCGGACGGTGGCCGAGTCGTTGGAGATTGACGGCGTTGAAATAGCCTGCGTGTCGGGCAGTTTCCCCTCGTCGCAGGCTCTGATAGAAGTAAAGGTGGCCGAGACGGCGCTCGCAGTTAAGGACGGCGCTACGGAGATAGACATCGTGATGCCCGTGGGCAAGTTCCTGAGCGGCGACTACGAGGGCGTGTGCGACGACATTTCGGAGCTGAAACAGGCGTGCGGCGACGCTCCGATGAAGGTAATCCTTGAGACGGGATGCCTCAAGACGGCCTCGAACATCAAGAAGGCGTCAATCCTTGCGATGTACGCCGGAGCCGACTACATCAAGACATCCACCGGCAAACTGGAGCCTGCCGCGACGCCCGAGGCGGCCTACGTGATGTGCCAGGCCATCAAGGAATACTATGACGAGACGGGCATTCAGATTGGTTTTAAGCCTGCTGGAGGGCTTAACTCGGTGACGGACGCACTTATCTACTACACCATAGTAAAAGAGGTTCTGGGCGAAAAATGGCTCACAAACAAGTGGCTGCGCCTCGGCACCAGCCGGTTGGCCAACATGCTGCTGAGCGAAATCCTCGGTGAAGAGACGAAGTTCTTTTAACACCCACCCCAACCCTCCCGAAGGGAGGGAGCTTGACATGCCTAAACCAAAAGCCATAGCCGAGTAATAAAGGTTTATACGGCATTACCTTACTTGCGGCTTTCAGTTCTGCGCGACGGCTTTATAAAACAGACTGTCTCCGAAGATGGCAATAATTACAAAATACTTGCTATCACGCAAAATGGCTGACGAACTCTAATATATGCCAAAATGCAGGCTGACAAGCCATCTTTTACAATGCGAAAGGCGGCAAAGCGGTTTGCCGCCTTTCGTAATCTGTTGGCTGTCAAGCCATTAAGCCGCTGCCGCCCTACTCAACCCTGCAATGCATATCAAGCTCCCTCCCTTCGGGAGGGCTGGGGTGGGTGTCAAGTGCAGTTGGGGTAGGTTTTAGGCTGGTTTTGTGGTGCGCCTTTACTTATTCCTCTTAATCACAAAGTCGAGATATGCGCGCAGGCTTTCGCGCAGTGCCGGGTCGTTTACCTCCTTGCGGATGAAGTCTGACGCCTCGGCGTGCAGCTCTTCCATGCGCCGCTCGGCGTATTCTATGCCGCCGTGCGCTTTGGTGAAGTCAACGAGGCAGGCTATCTCGTCGCGGTTCACCGTGCCGTCCTTCACCTTCCGCGCCAGCTTGAACATGCTGTCATAGCCCGCCGAGTTGAGTGCGTGTATTACGGGCAGTGTGAGCTTGCCTTCGGCCATGTCGTTGCCGGTGGGCTTGCCGATGTCGGCGGAGTCGTAATAGTCGAAGATGTCGTCCCTGATTTGGAAGATGATGCCCATCGTCTGTCCGAACTTCTTGGCCTCCCCCACCCTGTCTTCGGGCATTCCGGCCGATATTGCGCCGATGGCGCAGCACGCTTCGAATAGGGCCGCGGTCTTGCGGCTGATGATTTTATAATACGTTTCCTCCGATATTTCGCTGTCGCCGATGCTGGTAAGTTGCAGTATCTCGCCGTCTGACAGCGTGCGTCCAAGCTCGGCCAGATACTTTACTATGACCTCGTTGTGCGTCACCGAGACGTGCAGCAGCGCGGTGGAGAGGATGTAGTCGCCCACGAGCACAGCCACCTTGTTGTCGTACACGGCGTTGACCGAAGCCTGCCCCCGGCGCTCGCGGCTCTCGTCCACCACGTCGTCGTGTACGAGCGACGCCGTGTGGAGCAGCTCCAGCCCCACCGCTGCGTGCAGGGTTGCGTCGGTGATGCGTCCGTAGTTCTTCGCCATGAGCATGATGAGCATGGGGCGCATGCGCTTTCCGGCGCGGTTGCGGATGCGTGAAAAAATCTCCTCCTGCAACATTCCTTCATGCGTAAGCGATGAGTTGAAAAGGTTGACGAACTGCCCAAGCTCCCTCTCGATAGGCTGCTTGATGATGGATAGATAGTCGGTCATGCTACAAAATTTGTTACAAAAGTAGTTATTTTCTCTGATTAATACCAAAAAATAAGTAACTTTACACGTAAAAACCGACAAAAAGATGGACAAGCTTTTCCTTTTCGACGCTTACGCCCTGATATACAGGGCATATTATGCGTTCATAAAGAACCCCCGGATTAACTCCAAGGGCATGAACACATCGGCCGTACTGGGCTTCTGCAACACGCTGCACGAGGTGCTGGCGAAGGAGAAGCCCGAGTACCTGGGCGTGGCCTTCGACCCCCACGGGCCCACCTTCCGCAGCGAGGCTTACGCCCAATACAAGGCGCAGCGCGAGGAAACGCCCGAGGACATACGCCGCTCCGTGCCCGTAATCAAGGACATACTGAAGGCCATGCGCATACCCGTGCTTGAAGCCGAGGGCTTCGAGGCCGACGACGTGATAGGCACCCTTGCCAGGAAAGCCGGCAGCGAGGGCATCAGGACGTACATGCTAACGCCCGACAAGGACTACGGCCAGCTGGTGGGCGGCAACGTCGTGATGTATCGTCCGCGCCACGGCGGAGGCTACGAGACGCTCGACGAGGCCGGTGTCTGCCAGAAGTACGGCATCACGGGCACGGCTCAGGTTATCGACCTGCTCGGCCTCATGGGCGACGCCGCCGACAACATACCGGGCTGTCCGGGCGTGGGCGAGAAGACCGCCGTCAAGCTGTTGCAGCAGTTCGGGTCGGTTGACGCCTTACTAGAACGCACCGGTGAACTGAAGGGCGCACTGAAGAAGAAAGTCGAGGAGAACGCGGAGCAAATAAGGTTCTCAAAGTTCCTCGCCACCATCCGCACCGACGTGCCCGTTGAACTCGACCTGGAGAAACTGCGAGTGACCGAACCCGACATCGCCGAACTGCGCCGGTTGTTCACCGAATTGGAGTTTAAGACGCTCTTGGACAAGTTTCTTAACAACCGTGAAAACATTAAAAACAATGCTAACGGACAGCTCGATTTATTTTCAGAAATCCCGGCCGACGGGCAGGTTGGCGAAGAAAAATCCGCTCTCAAGACGTTAACTGACACACCGCATACGTACAAACTCGTTGACACAGAGGAAGATATGCTCAAACTCCGTGACTTTTTCATGACAAAAAGTTTTTTAAGTTTAGACACGGAAACGACTTCCACCAATACAATCGACGCCGAACTGGTGGGTTTGAGCTTCTCGGTCAGCGAAAACGAGGCGTTCTACGTACCCGTTCCGGCCGACCGTCAACAAGCGCAAAACATTGTTAATATTTTCAAACCGGTCTACGAACAGCCCTCAATCCTAAAAATAGGACAGAACATAAAGTATGACATGGAGGTGCTGGCGAACTACGGCGTGGAACTCGCCGGCGAGATGTTCGACACGATGTTGGCGCATTACCTGCTCCAACCCGAGCAGCGCCACAACATGGACGACATGGCCGAGACGTATCTCGGCTACCGAACCATCCACATCGACGAGCTTATCGGGCCGAAGGGCAAGGGGCAGAAGTCGATGCGCGACCTGCCGCCGGAGGAAGTGTACGAGTATGCCGCCGAGGACGCCGACGTCACCCTGAAGCTCAAGAACCTGCTTGAGCCGAAGCTGAAGGAGGCCGGCGTGTGGCAGCTCTTCAGCGAAGTGGAGATGCCCTTGGTGCGCGTGCTGGCCTCAATGGAGAGGAACGGCGTGAGGCTTGACACCGACTCGCTCAAGGAAACGTCGCAAATACTCACCGCAAGGATGAACGACATCGAGCAGGAAATATACCGCCTGGCCGGCGAGGAGTTCAACATAGCGTCGCCGCGGCAGGTGGGCGAGATACTGTTCGGCAAGATGAAAATCGTCGAGAAGCCGAAGAAGACCAAGACGGGGCAGTATGTCACGTCCGAGGAAGTGCTCCAGCAGCTGCGCGGAAAGAGCGAGATTGTGGGCAAGATACTGGAACACAGGGGGTTGAAGAAGCTCCTCGGCACATACGTAGACGCCCTGCCGAAGCTCGTCAACCCACGGACGGGGCACATACACACGTCGTTCAACCAGACGGTTACGGCCACCGGGCGGCTCTCGTCCAGCGACCCCAACCTGCAGAACATACCCGTGCGCGGCGAAGACGGCAAGGAGATACGCAAGGCGTTCGTGCCCGAGGAGGGCTGCCTGTTCTTCTCAGCCGACTACTCTCAAATAGAACTGCGCGTGATGGCGCACCTCAGCGGCGACGAAAACATGCAGGAAGCCTTCCGCGAAGGCTACGACATCCACGCCGCAACGGCAGCGAAAATCTACCACGAGACGATGGACAGCGTCACGCGCGACCAGCGCACACGGGCCAAGCGCGCCAACTTCGGCATAATATACGGCATCACCGTGTTCGGACTGGCCGAGCGGCTTGACATCAGCCGCAAGGAAGCCGCCGAGCTGATTGACGGCTACTTCGCCACATTCCCACGTGTGGCGGAATATATGGAGAAGGCGAAGGAGACTGCACGGGAGAAGGGCTACGCCGAGACACTGATGCACCGCCGCCGCTACCTGCCCGACATCACGTCGCACAACGCCACCGTGCGCGGCTTCGCAGAGCGCAACGCCATCAACGCACCCATACAAGGCACAGCCGCCGACATAATAAAAATAGCCATGGTGCGCATCTACGACCGCTTCAAGCGCGAGAACATCCGCTCGAAAATGCTGCTCCAGGTACACGACGAACTCAACTTCAGCGTCTACCCCGACGAGAAGGAGCGCGTGGAACGCATCGTACTCGAGGAAATGCAGAACGCATATCCCCTTGACGTACCCCTCGTGGCCGACTGCGGATGGGGCGCAAACTGGCTGGAGGCACACTGAGGGTAAATGAAAAATTAAAAATGAATAATTAAAAATTCATTGCCTTTCGGCAACTGTCAGGCCATCTGCCCTATTGGCCTTATTTGTCCTATTCGGCAAACAAGGCCATCTGCCGCATCGGCCTTATCAGTCCCTATTCCCCTCACCCCTACCCTGCCGCCATGCAAAAGGCGGCAAACCGCCCACCAAGATGCGGCCTTTCACGGCGTGAAAGGCCGCATCTTGCAACCCACTGAAAACCAAACACTTGCGCAGCCGTCAGATTTTTCACCATTCATCATTAATTTTTCATTCAAAATCATTATCTTTGCGCTAAGAAAACCACCGCGAAATGAAACAGTACCCCATAGGAATACAGAGCTTCGAGAGCCTGATAAAGGACGGCTATTATTACGTTGACAAGACCAAGCTGGTGTACCGGCTCGCCACAACGGGCAGGTATTACTTCCTGAGCCGCCCACGGCGGTTCGGCAAGAGCCTGCTG
>ERZ780076.749-NODE-749-length-13134-cov-5.914672_pt1 | contig 13134 bp, 6 predicted proteins | sample MGYA00511022_ERZ780076 | MGnify/ENA primary metagenome ERZ780076 (study PRJEB29588, sample SAMEA2148733) | human gut metagenome | biome: human gut; feature: human-associated habitat; material: faeces | place: Denmark | collected 2008/2010 ... | reverse complement strand
GCCCGTCAGCGTGTACAACGGCCAGCGCAGCTCGATTTTCCAGTCGGCAAAAGACTATGGCTCAGCCGGCACGGTGTATCTGCAAAGCCGCGTGCCGGTGTTTGAGGAAGGCAAGCGTTTCAACCTGCGCGCAACGATGAAGGCAGGGTCGTTCGGGCTGGCCAATCCGGCTTTCGTTTGGGAGCAGAAAATCAGCGATTACGTCAGCTCGTCGGTCAGCGCCGAATACATGTACACCAACGGACGGTACAAGTACCGGTACAGCACCCAGGGCGGATATGACACCACGGCGGTGCGCGCCAACGGCGACGTAAGCGCGCTGCGCGGCGAGGCTGGCTTCTTCGGGCGGCTGAAAGGCGGCTCGTGGCGCGCCAAGGCATACGTCTACCGTTCCGAGCGTGGGCTTCCAGGCGCGGTGGTGCGCGGCCGGTTGGAGCATGAAGACCGCCAGTGGGACACCAACACGTTCGTACAGGCGTCGCTGCGCAAGCGCGTGACCGACAGGTACAGCCTGCTCGTAAACGGAAAGTACGCCTACGACTACCTGCATTACCTGTCAGACCCGGCCTTGGACGAGAGCGCGATGTACGTTGACAACAGGTACCGCCAGCGTGAAGTGTATTTCTCGGTGGCGAACCTTTACCGCTTCGACAGCCATTTGAGCGCGTCGCTTTCGGCCGATTACCAGTGGAACAAGCTGAACGCCGACCTCTACAACTTTGCCTATCCCACTCGCCACACGGCACTCGTTGCCGCCGCCGTTGCCGCCGATTACAGCCGCTTCAAGGCGCAGGCGAGCCTGCTCGGCACGTTCGTTGCCGACCGAGTGGCCGTAGGCTCTGACAAGGCCGACGACCGGACGGAGTTCACTCCGGCGGTAGTCATGTCGTACAAACCGTTCAAGCGTGCCGACTTCAACCTGCGTGGGTTCTATAAAAAGATATTCCGCATGCCCACGCTCAACGACCTTTACTACACGTTCATCGGCAACGTGAGCCTCCGCCCGGAGTACACCACGCAGTATGACATCGGCTTTACCTACGCAGCCGCGCCCTGTCGCTCGTGGCTGAAGCGCGTGGAGGTGCAGGCTGACGCGTATTATAATAATGTGAAGGACAAGATAATAGCCATTCCTACGTCAAACCAGTTCCGCTGGACGATGGTCAACCTCGGCCGTGTTGACATCCTCGGCGTTGATGTTTCGGCGTCGGCTACATTGGAATTTCCGTGCGGTCTGCGCCTTGACGGACGGCTAAGCTACACCTACCAGCAGGCCGAAGACGTGACGAGTCGCGCCAATTCGTACTACGGAGACCAAATACCTTACATCCCTTGGCACAGCGGTTCCGCCATAGTCAACGCCTCGTGGCGCGGCTTCGAGCTTGACTACAGTTTCATATACACCGGCGAACGCTATGACGCTACGGAGAACATACCCCAGAACTTCGTGCCCGAATGGTACACAAGCGACATCGCCCTGTCTTACAACTTCCGCATAAGCAAGGTCAGGATGAGGCTGACCGCCGAGGTAAACAACGTGTTCAACCAGCAGTTCGAGGTCGTGAAGTGCTATCCTATGCCGGGAACAAACTATAAAATGACATTGAAAGTGGAAATATAATGCGCATTTATATGAAACCAAAACATCTTTTCATCTGCCTTGCCGCAGTGCTCGCGGCCTCTTGCCGGGGCGACGAGGAAGTGCTTGTGCCGTCAACATGGACGCAGGTTGCAAACCCTACGTATCCTGAATCGGTTGTGGGCTTCTACCTGTTGAACGAAGGCAACATGGGCAGCAACAAGTGTACGCTCGACTTCTTCGACTGTACCACCGGCTATTACCGCCAGAACATCTACGCCGAAACCAACCCGAACGTGGTTCTCGAGCTTGGAGACGTGGGCAACGACATACAGGTTTACGGCTCGAAACTGTATGCCGTAATCAACTGTTCGAACTTCGTCGAGGTGATGGACAAGGCCAATGCCCGCCACATAGGTGAGATAAGGATACCCAACTGCCGCAACATCGTGTTCCATGAGGGCTACGCTTACGTCAGTTCTTATGCCGGACCGGTGCAGATTGACCCTAATGCAAGGCTCGGATACGTGGCCAAGGTCGACACGGCTACGCTCCAGGTGGTGGACGAATGCACCGTAGGCTACCAGCCGGAGGAGATGGCCGTTGTTGGAAACAAGCTGTACGTGGCCAACTCCGGGGGGTATCGTGTGCCTGATTATGACCGCACCGTGTCGGTAATCGACCTCAATACGTTCACCGAAATCAAGCAAATCGATGTTGCAATCAACCTCCACCGCATCGAGGCCGACGGCCAAGGGTATCTTTATGTGTCGTCACGCGGCGATTATTACGACATGGGTTCAGATCTGTTCGTCATTGATTCGCGTACTGACGAGGTTGTTGACACCCTCGGAGTGGCAGTCAGCGAGATGTGCATCGATGACGGGATGCTCTATGTCTTAGGCTCGGAGTACAGCTATACGGCCTCTGACGGGCGGGCCGTCTCTTACGCCAAGATTGACACGGAGACGCGGAACATTGTGTCGCGCAACTTCATTACCGACGGCACGGAAAAGGAAATAACCATGCCCTACGGTCTTGCCGTCAACCCGGAGACAAAGGAAATATATGTGACTGACGCCAAGAGCTATGTCGTTAGCGGCACTCTCTACTGCTTTACGCCCGACGGACGCAAGAAGTGGAGCGCCACGACGGGCGACATCCCGGCACATTTCGCATTCCTGACGAAGTGAACACAATTAAGAATTAAGAGTTAAGAATTAAGAAAAATACTGACAGACAATGAGCAAGAAAGCATTTTATTCATTCCCGTTGATGGCCTTTGCCATGCTGGCATTCGGCTCGTGCAGCGACGACGACGGAGGAAACGACGGCCATGACGGGGCGTCCGGCGTTCATAGTCCATACATCACGTCGGTCATCGACTATCGTCCGGCGCCCGGGCAGTTTGTCAACACCATGCCCGAATACGAAGAAGGCGACACTCAGGAGGACATGAACGCCAAGGCTCTGGCGGCCATCGGCAACAATGCCCGCGGTCTTGTGACGCTTGGCGGATATGGCGGCTATGTGGTCTGCGGCTTCGACCACACGATAGAAAACGTTCCGGGCGAGGCCGACTTCAAGGTTCTCGGCAACTCATTCTACAACGGCAGCACTGTGCAAGATGGCACTTCGCTGCCTGGAGGAAGCTGTGAGCCGGGCATAGTCATGGTTGCCTACGACCGCAACAAGAACGGCAAGGCCGACGAAGACGAGTGGTATGAGCTTGCAGGGAGCGAGTATGCTAAGCCGACGACTGTCAAAGGCTATGAGATAACTTACCGGCGGCCTGCAGGAGATGCGTTGGCTGACATCCCGTGGACTGACAACAGGGGCGGCAGCGGCACCATCATGCGCAACAGTTACCACCGTCAGGACTACTATCCGCTATGGATTGATGACGCGGAGCTGACCTTCAGCGGCACGCTCCTTCCTCCTAATGCCGTCGATGAGAACGGCGATGGCTCTTATTGGGTGCTCTATGCCTATGAATGGGGGTACGCGGACAACCGCCTGAACACTGAAGACGGCTCGAACTTTGACATCGACTGGGCCGTTGACAGTGACGGCAATCATGTCAGTCTGCCAGGTGCCGACTTCGTGAAGATATACACCGGCGTAAACCAACAATGCGGATGGATAGGCGAGACGTCAACGGAAGTGATGGGAATAACCGACCTTCACCTGACAAACCAATGACATATATAAAGAAAACATACAAACGTTAAAACCATTATTTTATGAAAAAAACAACCAAACTGACATTGTTCGCCACTGCGCTGTTTGCTGCAATGGCTTTCACCGCGTGCAGCGATGACGACAACGACAATTCAAACAAGAAGCCGGGGACGCCTGGCGGCGGCGACGACGTGCTCGTGCTGACCTTTGAGGACAAGGACTTCAAGGGCGGAATTGACAACTACTGGACCGGCCTTATCGACAATCCAGAGTACAACGGACCGCTACTTTACGGTGAGAACGCCGCTTCTTACGGCTTCTGCGACACGGAAAATACAGGCCTGACGTATGACGGTTTCATCGACTCCGGCTATGGCGCGTCGCTCGCTTCGGGTGGTTATGCCGTGTCAAACTACTGGAGTGAGACATACGACGGCTTCGGTTTTGACCGCCAACTGACTGTCTCAACAACGAAAAATCCCGGTCCCGGAGCCGACGGCTCGGACAATTTCATGATAGTGAACAGCAGCAGGAACACGCTTGAAGACGCCAATTCAGCATTCTCGGCTACAAAACCTCTTTACATAGACGGCAAGGAGTTTGAGCCTGAATATGTATATGCCACCAACACCTCATACGTGCTCAACTCTCTACACAACGGCGACTCTTATTCATCTCCGGCAACGGAGAACACATGGTTCAGGCTCTATGCCGAGGGCGTGAAGGCTGACGGAAGCAAGGTCTACACGTATATCGACCTGTGCAAGGGCACTGACATCGAGCAGGAATGGGTGAAGTTTGACCTCACTCCGCTTGGAAAAGTCAAGGAACTGTACTTCTTCGTGATGGGGTCTGACGACCTTTGCGGCGACTACGGTCTGAATACGCCGGGATATGCGGCCTTGGATAACCTTGCGATAAAGAAATGATGCAGTGCCGTAGGATACGGATTCGCGTAAAATAGCAGTAACAATCTAAAACTAAAATTTATGAAAAGACAATTTACTTTGGCAGGCATTTTGTGCCTGCTGGCCATAGGTGTGTCACTTGCACAAGGTGTATCAGGCTACGAAACAACGTCAGACGGCAATTTTGAGGACGGCACGTTCATATTGAACGAAGGCTGGTTCGGGCATGACGGAGGCAGTATCAATTTCATTACGGCAGACGGTGACATTATGTACAATGTCCAGCAGAATGAGGAAAAGGACTTTTTCTTCGGCAATACATCATGCTGCGGAACTGTGTATGGCGGCAAGTTATATGTAATGTCCAAGCAGGCTAACGGCGAAAGCGGCCGCCTTGTTGTGATGGATGCCAAGACTCTGAAATTGTTGAAAAGTGTATCTGAGCTGAACGGAGGCGACGGACGCTCGGTAGTAGGCGTAAATCCGCATAAGGTTTATCTTGGAACGAGCACGGGAGTCGTGACCTTTGATGTTGACAACATGCAAGTAGGTGACCTTATACAAGGTACATACGACAGCGAGACGAACAGCCGACAGACCGGCGATATGGTGAAGGCCGGCAGGTATGTGTTCGCCCTGCAGCAGGGCACAGGTGTCCATGTAATAGATACCGAAACCGACATGACAGTCAAGACCATTGAGGATGCCGGCGTGCAGGGCATCGCCCAGTCGGCCGATGGCAACGTGTGGATAGCTTCAAAGGCTACTCTGACATGCGTTGACCCTGCAACGCTTGAAGAGGTTGAGACTTTAACCCTGCCTGAAGGGGCACAGATCATGTGCCAGTGGGGCTCGTGGAGGCCGACGGCATTCTGTGCAAGCCGCAAGGGAAACGTGCTTTACTGGAACAAAGGCGGCTCGTGGAGCGGTGGAAACGAATTTTACAGGTATGAGATTGGCACTGACATAAACGGGTTGCAGCCGTTTTTCACCCTTGAGGGACTGCCCGGAAGCGAGGACGGAAAGAAGCAAGAGCCTTATGGAACTATAGGTTTTGACGACCGCACGGGGCAACTGTTGGTGCTGACGACACAGTCCGGCTACGGCACGAACTACGAACACAACTGGATACACTTTGTAAACGGTGAGACTGGGGAGCTTGAGAAGAGCGTCAAGACAAGTAAATATTACTGGTTCCAGGAACAACCGGTGTTCCCGGACAAGTACGCTCCCGAGTTTACAGGCGTGGAGGGAAGCGTCGACTTGGATGATAATGGATTGCCATATACCATCGACATGGCCGGGAAAGTTGCTGACAGAGACAACATTGACTATAACATCAGAGTTTCGCTGGCCGATGGCGGCGACGCAGAGGTAGCTGACGCGAGACTTGAAGGCTCTGTCCTGACTGTCGCACCTGTGGCTGCCGGCGAGACGAAAGTAGTGCTGGCTGCCGAGTCGAACGGCGTGGTTACCGAATGGCCGATAACCGTAAGGGTAAGCAATGCTTCAGGCATAGGCGTTGTCGGAGCTGCCGGCGGCGACGCAACCGAGACAGCCCGCTACACCTTGGACGGCCAGCTGCTCGACGCTCCGCAGCCCGGTGTAAACATTGTACACATGAGTGACGGTACGGTGAAGAAGGTTGTGGTGAAGAGATAACGGCACAATTCACAGTTTTACATAGATTCTTTTAGCTTTGGGCGCGGCTGGCAGTGATGTCCGCCGCGCCTGTTTTCTGTGCGGCCGGTGGCCGTTTTGTAACTTATTGACAATCAAACGCTTAGCAAAAACTTGTTTCTTGCATTCCAAAATGCCATCTTTCGCAACGCAAAAGGTGGCCTTTTATAATACAAAAGACGGCCTTTTACAATGCGAAAGGCCGTCTTTCAGAAGTCCGTCATCCGCGTGACATGCACCGGATGTTTTAATTTTTAATTGTTAATTATTAATTATCTCCTTCCCGCGGAAGGAGAACAACTCCCTCCTGCTTCATCCCGTCCATCATGATTTTCAGCGGACGGTCGAAGCGCACGTGGCGGACGTACTGCGTTTCCTCCACAGCCGGCATTGCGTCAAGAAGCTCTTTCTGGTACACTCCCTCGTTCTTGTATGTGTTGACGGTGAAGTAGCCCACGCCGAAACTTGTCAGGTTCTGGAAGAAGTGGGTGCCCTGGCTCGGGTCAACGCGGTAGTTTGCCAGTCCGGCTTCTACTATGACGCGCGCCGCACTGATGTGAGGCCACTTCACGGGGATGCCTAACCAATAGTCGCTCGACCCCCAGCGGCCCGGCCCAATGAGCACGTAGTTCTTGCCGTCGGTAATGAACTTGCGGTTGATGCGCTCCACCTCGTCGGCTATGCGCGGATTGTTCGATGCGGTAAAGTTGTCGTCCGTCTTGACGTAAACCACGTCGCAGACGTCTTCGCTGATGCCGTGGCCGAGCGAATTGTGCGAGCGGAGCAGGCACGCGGAGTCGTCGATGGCGGCCAGGTCTTCGTCGAGCACCTGCTTGCTGTCCACAATAGGGCGCATCTGCAGCAGGTAGAACTCGCCGGTGCGGTCGTTGTTGATGTTGCAGGCGAACTCTATTTCCACCGGCCTGCGCATGCCCTCGGCTCCGTATTTCATCGACATCTGCATCAGTTCGGGCAGTGGGAACACATCCTGTTGCAGCACTCCGCAGAACGAAATGATTTTGCGGCCGCCCTCGTAGATGCCGTCGCGGATAACCTGGTCATACGGGTCGTATGTCGAGGCGATGTAGTTCAGCGAGCCGTCCTTGTCGGCGTCCTTCACTTTCAGTTTCAGGATGTTGAACCCGTCGTCAACCTTGAAGTCGCCGCCTACGTCTTTCATGTCCAAAGCATAGAACTGTGTCTGCGTCTGCCGCAGTGCCGTCTCCATCTCGCTAGTCTGCAGCACTTGCGTGGGATGGTACGGACTTACGCGCAGCGTCTGCCCTCCGTCAACTATGTATTTGCCCAAGCCGAGCGCAAGGCTGGCTATTCCTTCCTCCGAAGTCTCGTCGCCAATGGGGTAATAGTTGATTGAACGCAGCACGCCCGATATGTTGGGATAGTACCGGTCGCCGTATTGTTTGCCCACAACTTCCTGCAAGATGACGGCCATTTTCTCCTGGTCGATGACGTTGCTCGTGGCCGTCATGTACGCCTTTGAGTCCTTGTAGTACACCGATGCGTACACGCTCTTTATGGCGGCGGCCAGCATCTGCAGCATCTGATACTTGTCGTCGAGGTTCGGAATCATGTAGGTTGAATAGATACCGGCGAACGGCTGGTAGTGGGAATCTTCCAAAAGGCTCGACGAACGGATGGCTATCGGCCTGTCGGTAGCCTCGAAGAAAGTGAAGAAGTCGGCTATGTATTTGTCCGGCAGCTGTGCCCGGAGGAAATGGCGGAGTATCTCTTCGTCGCTGGCATCGCTCAAGGCGATGGGGTAGAGGTTGTTGCTCTCCATGAACTGGTCGAACACATCGGTGCACAACACCACCGTTTTGGGGATTGACACGCTTACACCCTCGCGCTCGTTGAACTCCGGGTGCTTCTTTATTATGCTGTCGAGGAACGCCAGTCCGCGTCCTTTCCCGCCGAGAGAACCGTCGCCTATGCGTGCGAAGTGGGCGTAACGGTCGAACTTTCCGCGGTCGAACACGGCCACGACGCCGATGTTTTTCATGTGGCGGTACTGCACAATGGCGTCGAAAATGATTTTGCGGTGCAGGTCTACGTCCTGCAACTTGTGCCACGTAACGGTCTTGAGGAACTCAGATACAGGGAATATCGCCCTGGCGCAGAGCCACCGGCTCATGTGGTTGCGCGATATGTGGTACAGCATTGAGTCGTAAGGTATCTTGAAGATGTTGTCCTGCAATTCTTTTAGGGTGCGCACGCGCATGACTTCCTGATGCGTCTTGGGGTCGCGGAAGATGAAGTCTCCGAAGCCCATGTGCTCTTCCATGATATGCCGCAGGTCGATGCTCATGGCCTTGGAATTCTTGTCAATGAAGTGGAAATGCTCCGCTTCGGCCTTCACCTTGTTCTCCGTTTCGCTGCTTTGTAGGATTAACGGCACATACTCGTTGCGCCTGCGGATGGTCCGCAGCAGTTCGAGGCCGGCTTCGGAGTCAACCTTTCCGCCTCGTGGAAAGCGGCAGTCGGATATTACGCCGAGCGTGTTGTCGGCGTATCTGTCGTACAGCTCCATCGCCTCTTCATATGTCCGGGTCAGCACCACCTTTGGCCTGCCCCTCATGCGGAGCATCGCGCTGTGCGGATTAAGAGCCTCGGTGGAGAAATGCTGGCTCTGTGCGAGGATGTAGCTGTAGAGCATCGGTAGCAGTGAAGAGTAAAAGCGGATGCTGTCTTCAACAAGGAGAATCATCTGCACGCCAGCTTCGGCTATGTCGTGCTCTATGTTCATCTTGTCCTCAATGAGCTTTATTATCGACATTATGAGGTTGGTGTTGCCGAGCCAGCAGAACACGTAGTCGAAGATTGACAGGTCTTCGTTCTCCATGCGGCGTGTGATGCCGTGGGAGAAGGGCGTGAGCACGACGCACGGGATGGCCGGGAACTTGGCCTTGACATCGCGTGCCACGGTGAAAGCGTCGTTGTCCGCATTACCGGGCATGCAGATGACAAGGTCTATGCTGGTTGAGGCAAGCACGTCGGCAGCCTCTTCCGTTGTGCTCACCTGTGTGAAGGTGGGCGGATAGCGCATGCCAAGCTCTGTGTATTCGTTGAAGATTTTTTCATCTATTCGCCCGTCGTCTTCAAGCATGAAGGCGTCGTACGGGTTGGCGATGATGAGCACGTTGAAGATGCGGCGCGTCATGAGGTTCATGAACGTCACGTCCTTCAGGTAAAACTTGTTCCACTTCTGTGGCGTGTTTTCACTCATGTTGGTATATGTAAGTTCGTATTTCCTATAACGGTTATATATCTGCAAATGTACGCAAAATATCCGAAAACGGCGCAGCCTGCGGCGGTTTTTATGGCAGTGGCGGACAAACGGTTTTGTAAAAGGTGGCCTTTTGCCTTCCGAAAGGCCACCTTTTGCACGCCAATATGCCACCTTTCAGCAAGCGTTTTGCGGTCTTTTGCAATGTTAAGCGCAACATGCTGGCTTTCAATGATTTACATGCCGCCGTAAGTGTAGCCGTGAAATGCGCGCCATTTCTCCTTCCGGCTTTTTCCGGATATACGCAAATCAGGCTGTAATTGCGGCAAAACCGGTAATTACAGCCTGATGTGAAGCATTATGTTAATAGGATTTTATTCCTCTACCGCCGCCTGCGCCGCAGCCAGACGTGCGATAGGCACACGGAACGGTGAGCAGCTGACGTAGTTCAGACCCACCTTGTGGCAGAACTTGACAGACGAAGGTTCGCCGCCGTGTTCGCCGCAGATGCCGCATACCAGTTCGGGACGTGTCGAGCGGCCCTTGTCTACGGCCATCTTGATTAGCTGGCCTACGCCGTTCTGGTCGAGTACCTGGAACGGGTCAACGTTCAAAATCTTCTTGTCGAGATATACCGGCAGGAAGCTTGCTATGTCGTCGCGGCTGTAGCCGAAGGTCATCTGTGTAAGGTCGTTCGTACCGAAGCTGAAGTATTCCGCTTTAGCCGCAATGCGGTCGGCGGTCAGTGCTGCGCGTGGTATTTCTATCATTGTGCCTACGCGGAACGGTATTTCGATGCCTTCTTCCTCGAACAGTTCCTTGGCAGTCTGGCGTATAACCTTTTCCTGCATGTCAAACTCGTTCACGATACCGATGAGCGGAACCATGATTTCAGGACGCGGGTCAAAGCCTTCCTTCTTCAGTTGTATTGCGGCTCCGAGTATGGCGCGGGTCTGCATAGCCGTGATTTCGGGATATGTGTTGCCCAAGCGGCAGCCGCGGTGGCCGAGCATCGGGTTGTGCTCGCTCAAGCTGTTGACGCGCTGTTGCACTTCCTGTACGGTGATGCCCATCTCCTTTGCCATAATCTCTTGGCCTTCAAGGTCTTGCGGAACGAACTCGTGCAACGGCGGGTCGAGCAGTCGTATGTTGACAGGGTAGCCGTCCATTGCCTTCAGTATGCCGTAGAAGTCCTGCTTCTGGTAAGGCAGCAACTTGGCGAGAGCCTTCTCGCGTCCCTCTACGCAGTCGGCGAGTATCATCTCGCGCACGGCCTTGATTTTCTCGTTTTCGAAGAACATGTGTTCCGTGCGGCAAAGACCTATGCCCACAGCACCGAAGTTGCGTGCCACGTTTGCGTCGCGCGGAGTGTCTGCATTGGTGCGTACAACCAGCTTTGTGTATTTGTCGCACAGCTTCATCAGGTCGGCGAAGTCGCCCGTTACCTCCGCAGGCTTGGTCTTAACCTCGCCGAGATATATTTCTCCGGTCGAACCGTTGATTGACAGGTAGTCGCCTTCTTTCAGTATGGTGCCGTCAATCTCTACGGTGCGCGCCTTGTAGTCAATGTTCAGTGCGCCGGCTCCGGACACGCAGCACTTGCCCATGCCGCGTGCGACAACGGCCGCATGCGACGTCATTCCGCCGCGTGCCGTAACGATACCTTCGGCTGCCGCCATTCCGGCAAGGTCTTCAGGGCTTGTCTCGATGCGTACCATCACTACGCGGTGGCCTTCTGCGTGCATCTTGGCTGCGTCGTCGGCAAAGAATACTATCTGGCCGCACGCTGCTCCGGGTGACGCCGGCAGTCCTCGTGTAAGCACCTTGGCGCTCTTCTGTGCGTCCTTGTCGAATACGGGATGTAGCAGCTCGTCCAGCTTGTTTGGCTCGCAGCGCTCAAGTGCCGTCTTCTCGTCAATCTCGCCTTCGCGCAGCAGGTCCATTGCGATTTTCACCATAGCAGTTCCTGTACGCTTGCCGTTACGTGTCTGCAGGAACCAGAGCTTGCCTTCCTGTACTGTGAACTCCATGTCCTGCATGTCGTGGTAGTGGTGCTCAAGTTTCTCCTGCAAGGCGTTGAGTTGCGCGTATATTTCGGGCATCGCCTCTTCCATTGACGGGTATTTTGTTGCTCGGTCTTCTTCCGAAATGCCTTGCTGCTGTGCCCATTTGATAGAGCGTTCCTTGGTGATTTGCTGCGGAGTGCGTATGCCGGCGACAACGTCTTCACCCTGCGCGTTGACAAGATATTCGCCGTTGAAGCAGTTTTCGCCTGTAGCGGCGTCGCGGCTGAAGCATACTCCTGTGGCCGATGTCGCTCCCATGTTGCCGAATACCATAGCCATTACCGTAACGGCGGTACCCCATTCGGCAGGTATTCCTTCCATCTTGCGGTACAGTATGGCGCGCTCGTTCATCCAACTGTCGAACACGGCGCATATCGCTCCCCAGAGCTGTTCCATCGGATCGTTGGGGAAGTCTTTGCCGGTCTGCTTCTTTATTGCTTCCTTGAACAGCTTTACGAGCTGCTTCAGCTCGTCCACTGTCATTTCGTTGTCGAGCGTGATGCCGCGCACAGCCTTCACCTTTTGTATTATGGCCTCGAACGGGTCGATGTCTTCCTTGTTGACAGGCTTCATTCCCAATACCACGTCGCCGTACATTTGTACGAAGCGGCGGTAGCTGTCGTATGCGAACCTTTCGTTCCCGGTCTTCCTTGCCAAGCCTTCAACAACCTCGTCGTTAAGGCCGAGGTTGAGAATTGTGTCCATCATTCCGGGCATCGAAGCGCGTGCTCCTGAACGGACGCTGACGAGCAACGGGTTGTCTACGTCGCCGAACTTGCAGTTCATCAGTGTCTCAACATGGTGTACTGAAGCCACAACGTCGTCGTTCTGAAGGGCTACTACAGCCTCCTTGCCTTTCTCGAAATATTCGTTGCAAACGTCGGTCGTGATGGTAAAACCCGGAGGAACAGGCACTCCGATGAGGTTCATTTCAGCCAGGTTGGCACCTTTTCCTCCCAGGAGATTACGCATGTCCGCTTTTCCTTCGGCTTTTCCGTTACCGAAGGTGTAAACTCTTTTTTCTGTCATAATTAAAATGTATGGTTTTCACGTATGGTTAATTAACGACTGTATGTGTCCGCACACGTCTTAACCCCATAAGAGCGGTGACGAAAGCGGACAGGTATTAGTGCTACATTTGTGTGCAAATGTAATTAAAATAAATAAAAAAACAAATGTTCTTATAATGTTTTTTTTAAGATATGGTATGATTTTTTTGTCGCTTTATATTTTTGTAAACGGATGATGCGGAATATGCAACGGTTGCCTGCAAGGTGAAAACATCAATGCGGCATGGCAATCCGCACGAGCCTTGTTTGAGACTGGTTTCATGCGGCATGACGGCCGTCCGTCTTGTTGCATGACTGAGGATGTATTCCGGGAGGTGGCCTTTTGTGTGATAAAAGGCCGCCTTTCGCAATGCAATATGCCACCTTTTGCGCTGCAAAAGGTAGCATATTGGAAACGTGCTGGCAG
>ERZ780076.747-NODE-747-length-13165-cov-5.830206_pt1 | contig 13165 bp, 10 predicted proteins | sample MGYA00511022_ERZ780076 | MGnify/ENA primary metagenome ERZ780076 (study PRJEB29588, sample SAMEA2148733) | human gut metagenome | biome: human gut; feature: human-associated habitat; material: faeces | place: Denmark | collected 2008/2010 ... | reverse complement strand
AAAGGTCGTCTTTTAGCTTGTAAAAGACGGCCTTTTGCATTGCGATATGCGGCCTTTTGCAAGGCGAAAGGCCACGTATTGGAGAACGCATGGCGGCGGAGTGCGAAATTGTTTACAAAAGCTAAAAATATTAGTGGCTGTAAAATTGGTAAGATTTTCGGTAAATGATATACGCATTGGGCTGATATTTTGTTGTAATTTTGCAACGTGTAAGAATATAACAAAAAAACAAGCAAAATGAAGAAACTTATATTGCTGGCCGTGGCGGCTGTAATGGCTGTGGGCGCGGCGGCACAATCGAAGGTTTATTTCACGAAGGAAATCACGCCCGAGGCGCTCGTGAAGATATACAAGGCGCTTGGCAAGGAGGCAAAGGGGCGCGTCGCCGTGAAGATAAGCACGGGCGAGGCCGGAGGCCACAACTACCTGAAGCCTGAGCTGATAGGCAAGCTGGTGGGCGAGGTTGGCGGCACGATAGTGGAGTGCAACACGGCATACGCCGGCAAGCGCATGACCTCGGCCGACCACTGGAAGGTGATACGCGACCACGGTTTCGACAAGATTGCCCGTGTGGACATCATGGACGAGGAGGGCGACATGCGCATTCCGGTGAGGGATACGACGCACATCAAGTATGACATCGTAGGCTCGCACCTTGCCAACTACGACTTCATGGTGAACCTTGCGCACTTCAAGGGGCACGCGATGGGCGGCTTCGGCGGTGTGCTGAAGAACGCGTCAATCGGCGTGGCGTCGAGCAACGGCAAGTCGTACATACACACCGCGGGCAAGGTTCAAAGCCCGGCGGAGCTGTGGAGCAACCTGCCTGCACAGGATTATTTCCTCGAAAGCATGGCTGCCGCCGCGCAGGGCGTGCATGACTACATGAAAGGCAACGTGGTGTACATCAACGTTATGAACAACATGAGCGTTGACTGCGACTGTGACAGCAACCCCGACGAGCCGAAGTTGAAGGACATGGGCGTGCTGGCCTCGCTCGACCCGGTGGCCTTGGACAAGGCTTGCCTTGACCTGGTGTTCGGCCACAAGTCCGTGGAAGGCGACGATGCGAAGCCTCTTATCGAGCGCATCAACCGCCAGCACGGCACTCACATAGTTGACTATGCGGAGAAGATAGGCCTTGGCAGCAAGGCTTACATCCTCATAGATATAGACAATCAATAACTTCTTCAATGGGTGGCGGTTCGCAGCGAGTGCGGGCCGCCACGTTTACAGGCCCGGCATCAGCGCGAAGCGTATGGGCACATGCTTTCATGATAACATTTTTTTAATACCTAAAATACTCTGTTTTTGATGAAAAGATTTATTTTTGCAGCAGCAGTGTTGTTGGCCGCAAGGGGCGCAGCGTGCGCCCAAAGCGACACCGCAAGCTACTCGCTCGATAACGTTGTGGTGACGGGTACGCGCTCGGTGACCGACGTCCGCCACCTGCCCATGACCATATCGGTGGTTGACAGGCGGACGCTTACCGAGAACCAGCGCGTCAACGTGCTGCCGACTCTGTCAGAACAGGTGCCCGGCTTGTTTGTTACGTCGCGCTCGATGATGGGCTACGCCGTAAGCGACGGTGCCGCCGGAGGCATCAGCCTGCGCGGACTGGGCAGCGGAGCGGGCCGCATGATGGTGCTAATCGACGGCCATCCGCAGTATCAAGGCATCTTCGGCCACTCCATAGCGGACTCTTACCAGACTATGATGGCGGAGCGCGTGGAGGTGCTGCGAGGTCCGGCCTCGGTGCTGTACGGCTCAAACGCCATGGGCGGAGTTGTCAACATCGTCACCCGGCAGATGCGTGCCGACGGCTCGAAAACCGACATTAACCTCGGCGCAGGCTCTTACGGCACGTTTCAAGGGGAGTTTACCAACCGTGTGAGGAAGGGCGGCTTCTACAGCGTTGTTGCCGGACAGTACGGCCGCAGCGACAACAACCGGCCATCGATGGGCTTCGAGCAGTACGGCGGTTACCTGAAGTTGGGTTACGACTTCTCGCCGCACTGGACAGCATACGCTGACGTTGACGTGACGCATTTCAACTCGTCGTATCCTGGCAGCACTCACGAGCCGCTGCAAGGGGCGCGCCAGTGGATAACGCGCGGCGTGGCTTCGGCTGTGGTTGAGAACCACTACGGCAATACTTCGGGTGCCATAAGCGTATATCACAACTTCGGCCATCACCGCATAAACGACGGACACGCGCCAGGTGAGGATGCGCAGACCGACTTTTTCCTGTCAGACGACGCCCTCACGGGTTTCTCGATATACCAGAGCGCGACGTTCTTCAGGGGCAACCGCATCACCGTTGGTCTTGACTATCAGCACATCTACGGCAAGGCTTGGAATGAAGACATACTCACGGGAGCCGAGACCGGCACCATCGGCGACCACCACGAGAACGAGATTGCCGGCTACTTGGACTTCCGGCAGGACTTGTTCAGCTGGCTCACGGTTGATGCCGGGGTGCGTGTTGACCACCATTCGCAGAGCGGAACGGAATGGGTGCCGCAGGGAGGACTGGTGTTCCGCGTAGTACGTGACGGCGAACTGAAGGCCATGGTGAGCAAAGGCTTCCGCAATCCGACCATCCGCGAGATGTATCTTTGGCGTCCGGCAAACGACGGTTTGCGTCCTGAACGCACGATGAACTACGAGCTTTCATGGAAGCAAAGGCTTATGGGAGGCGGCTTCTCGTATGGTGTGAACCTGTTTTACATCAAGGGCGACAACATAATACAGACCGCAATGGTGGACAACAGGCCGATGAACGTCAACACGGGGAGCATCGAGAACTGCGGCGTTGAGGCCGAGTTTGCATGGAAAGTGAACCGCTATTGGAGCTTGGACGGCAACTACAGCTACCTGCACATGGTCAACAAGGTGCTCGCCGCGCCTGAACACAAGGCGTATTTGGGTGCCGGTTACCGCTGCGGAAAATGGACATTGACCGGCGGATTGCAGTATATCGACGGCCTGTACACGCAGGTTGACCCTGCCGAAATACAGGAGAACTTCCTCTTGTTGAACGTCACTGCCGGTTACCGCGTGCTGCCCTGGCTCAACATCTGGGCAAAAGGCGAGAACCTGCTGGCGCAGAAATACGAAATCAACTATGGCTACCCGATGCCTAAGGCGACATTCATGGGTGGCGTGAATATTAATATTTAATTAAAAGCAGACAAGCAACAAGGGACAAGCAGACAAGATGAAGTGCTTTGAAGTCAGACTCGATAAAGGTAAAAACCTTGTCAACTTGTAGCTTGTTACTTGTCAACTAAAAAGAAACATTATGGGAATAGGTATGCAGGAAATCCTCGTCATCGCACTGCTTGTGCTGCTGTTGTTCGGCGGAAAGAAAATACCCGAACTGATGAAGGGCTTGGGCAAGGGTGTAAGGAGCTTCAAGGACGGGATGAACGGAAAGCTTGACGACGAACAGGAAGAGCCAAAGAAGAAGGATGAATGACGACGGCGCGCTGACGTTTTGGGAGCATCTTGACGTGCTACGCGGCAGTCTTATCCGCATGTTGGCGGCCGCCGTGGCCGCAGGTGTCGTGGCTTTCGTGTTGAAGGACTGGCTGTTTGCGGTGGTGCTTGCGCCTGCCGACGGAACGTTTGTCACGTACAGGCTGCTTGGTGTAGAGCCGTTCACCATACAATTGGTCAACACCGGGCTTACCGAACAGTTTATGATACACATGAAGGTGGCGCTTGTCGCCGGCGTGCTGATGGCTTCACCTTATATATTATATGTGCTGTTCCGCTTCATTTCGCCAGCGCTTTACGACAACGAACGGCGTTATTCGGTGTGTTTGACCGTCGCTGCATACGCTATGTTCCTCGTCGGGCTGCTCGTCAATTATTTTGTTGTATTCCCGTTGACCGTCCGTTTCCTCGGCACTTACTCCGTCAGTGCCGATGTTGAGAACTTACTGACTATCAGTTCGTATGTTGACACGCTGGCAATGATGAGCCTTGTGTTCGGCATAATCTTTGAAATCCCGGTTGTTTGCTGGCTTCTGGCCCGCTTCGGTCTGCTGAAGGCCGCATGGATGGGCCGTTACCGCAAGCATGCTGTGATTGCAATAGTGGCGGTGGCGGCGGTAATCACGCCCACGTCAGACGTGTTCACGCTGCTGCTTGTGTCGCTTCCAATTTGGCTGTTGTACGAGATTAGCGTTGTGATAGTCAAGTTTACAGAGAAAAAGAAAGCATTAAACGACAATAAAAATACAATGACATTATGTTGAAGAAAATAAGGACAACCTTGGCTTTGGTGGTGTTCGTACTTATAACGCTGCTGTTTTTAGACGTTACGGGCACGCTGCACGCATGGTTGGGATGGCTCGCCAAGATACAGTTTTGGCCTGCCTTTTATGCCCTGAACATAGGTGTTGTGGCGGTGTTGGTTGTCCTTACGCTTGTGTTCGGGCGCATTTACTGCTCTGTAATCTGTCCTTTGGGCATCATGCAGGACGTGGTTTCGTGGCTGCATGGCCGCCGGAAGCGCAATAGGTTTACTTATTCAAAGGAAAAGAAATGGCTGCGCTACGGCATGTTGGGCGTGTTCATCATCTCGGCTGTCGCCGGAATTAACGCCATTGTGTCGTTACTTGCTCCGTACAGTTCATACGGACGCATCGCAAGCAGCCTGTTCAAGCCGGTTTATGAGGCCGGAAACAACGTGCTGGCAAGCATCGCAGAGCACTTCAACAGCTACGCTTTCTACAGTGTTGACGTGTGGATGAAGAGCCTGCCCACGCTGATTATCGCTTCGGTGACGTTCGTCGCCATCATAATCCTTGCCTGGCGAGGCGGCAGGACATACTGCAACACCATCTGTCCGGTAGGAACAATCCTCAGCTTTCTTGCCCGTTTTTCGTGGTTCAAGGTGCGGATTGACAGCAGCAAATGTGTAAACTGTGGCTTGTGTACGAAGAACTGCAAGGCTTCTGCGATAGATTTTAAGAACCATAAGATAGACTACAGCCGCTGTGTAGTGTGTGGTGACTGCCTCGGCAAGTGCCACAAGGGAGCATTGAGCTTTACGAGTGGACGAGCAGACAAGTCAACAAGTGGACGAGTAGACAAGTCAACGAGTCAACAAGTGGACAAGCAGACAAGCGGACAAGCAGACAATGCAAATCTCCTGGTCAACTCGTCAACTCGTAACTCGTCTGCTGACAATGGCCGCCGTTCGTTCCTTTTGGCTGCGGCTATTGCCACGACGGGTGCAGCATTGGCGCAGGAGAAGAAGAAGGTTGACGGCGGACTGGCTGCCATAGAGGACAAGATAGCCCCCGAAAGGCTCACACCGTTGACGCCTCCCGGCTCGATGTCGGCGCAGCACTTCGCCCAGCACTGCACGGCCTGCCAGCTTTGCGTGTCAACATGTCCCAACGGCGTGCTGCGTCCGTCGACGGATTTGTCGAAGTTCATGCAGCCCACGATGTCTTATGAGCGCGGATATTGCCGTCCGGAATGTACCAAGTGCGGCGAAGTTTGCCCCACCGGAGCAATCAAGCCCATCACACGGGCGGACAAGTCGGCAACGCAAATAGGTCACGCGGTATGGATTAAGAAGAACTGCGTGCCCCTGACAGACGGCGTTGAGTGTGGAAACTGCGCACGCCATTGCCCTGTCGGTGCTATACAGATGGTGCCGTCAGACCCCAAGAACGGGCAATCGCCTAAGATACCGGTTGTCAACGAGGCCCGCTGCATAGGCTGCGGAGCGTGCGAGAACCTGTGTCCGGCGCGTCCGTTCAGCGCAATCTACGTTGAGGGTCACGAGGTGCATAGGGAGATTTAAGTGAAGAATGAATAACGAAGAGTGAAGAATTAAAATGCAGGTTAATTCCGCTTTTTGGTTCATATAACATTACTTGTAAAGCAATCATTGTACAGGCGCCGTGCAAAAGACGGTCTTTCACACTGTAAAAGGCCGCCTTTCAGCCCCTAAAACACGGCCTTTCGGACGGTAAAAGGCCACCTTTTAGAAGCCGGTGCGTAAGGCGTTGAAATACAAGGGATTACAAAATATAAACAAAAAGGATGGAAGTGAGTACATGGCAGGCATCCAACAATGCATTTGTCTTTAACTCCTAAGCTCCCGAAGGGAGCGATAACTTCCTTAACTTCTTTAACTTCTAATAAAAGAATCATGGCAAAAGACATATCAAGACGCAACTTCCTGAAGGCTCTCGGAGGCGGTGCCGTGGCTTCGTCGGCGCTGCTTACGGCGTGCAAGGACGGAAGGCAGGCTTCGGCTTCGGCACAAGAGCCGGAGAAAGGGAAGATGACATACAGGGTGAACCCCAAGACAAAGGACAAGGTTTCGCTGTTAGGTTACGGCATGATGCGCCTGCCCGCGCAGGGCGAAGACAAGGCTTCGGCGCGCGAACTGGCAGAAACGCCGATTGACCAGGAGATGGTAAATCGGCAGGTTGACTACGCCATCGAGCACGGAGTGAACTATTTTGACACGTCACCTGCTTACTGCCAGGGCATGTCCGAACACGCTACGGGCATAGCTTTGAGCCGTCATAAGCGCTCGGAGTTCTTCATCGCCACGAAGATGTCAAACTTCTCGCCTGAAACCCAAACGCGCGAAGGCTCGATAGAGATGTTCGAAAACTCCCTGAAAGAGCTTCAGGTTGACTATATCGACTACCTTCTGCTTCACGGCATAGGCATGGGCAACGACGCGCTTGCCGAGTTCAATCACCGTTATATGGACAACGGCATACTCGACTGGCTCGTAGAGCAGCGCGAGAAAGGCCGCATACGCAACCTCGGTTTCTCGTATCACGGCGACGTGAAGATATATGACATGCTGCTCAAGTGGCATGACGAGGGGCGTTACCACTGGGACTTCGCTCAGATAGAGCTGAACTATCTCGACTGGAACTATGCCGATGAAATCAACCCGAGGAACACTGACGCCGTGTATCTGTACGGCGAACTGAAGAAGCGCGGCATACCTGCGGTAATCATGGAGCCGCTGCTGGGAGGCCGTCTGGCCAACGTTCCCGACAATATCGTTGCCAAGATGAAGGAGCGCGAGCCTGAAAAGAGCGTGGCATCGTGGGCGTTCCGCTTCGCCGGAACACCCGACGGAGTGCTTACCGTGCTGTCGGGCATGACTTATATGGAGCACCTCCGCGAGAACCTTTGCACCTATTCGCCGCTCAAACCGCTGACCGACGACGAGCAGAAGTTCCTCATGGAGATTGCAGACGACATCTATAACCTCAAGACTATACCGTGCAACGAGTGCAACTACTGCATGCCTTGTCCTTACGGAATAGACATTCCGGCGGTGCTTTCGCACTATAACAAGTGCATAAAGGAGGGCAACATGCCTGTGATAGAGCAGACAAGTGACGAGCAACAGACAGACAAGGACAGTAAACTCGTCAACTCGTCAACTCGTAACTCGTCTGCTTCGAGTGAGTACAGGCGTGCCCGCCGTGCCTTCCTCGTGGGCTATGACCGCAGCGTTCCTCGTCTCCGCCAGGCCAGCCACTGCATAGGCTGCGGCCAATGTGTGGGCCATTGCCCCCAGCGCATAGACATACCGAAGGAGATGCAGCGTATAGACAGGTTTGTGGAGACATTGAAACAGGACGTGTGATCTGTGAATTTAAAGAATGTATAGAAGTTAAAGAAGTTACAGCCATTACTCTTATGGTTAATAAATAGCAAGGCATTTGGCTTTAACTTCTAACGAGCGTAGCGAGTGAGAGTTCCCTTGAGCGAAGCGAAAAACTTTCCTAACTCCTCTAACTCCTAAGATACGATGGACAAAGAATTGATAAATGTGTTGGTTGATGAAGGCTGCCGCGGCGTTGTGCGTTCGGTTCAAGGTGAACTTAGGACGTTCAGCCGCCGCGGCGTAGCCGACCTTTTCAGCCTCGTTGCTGACGAGCCGGACTTCCTGCGCGGTGCTTCAGTGGCCGACAGGGTCATCGGTCGCGGCGCGGCCTTGCTGCTTGTAAAGGGCGGCGCACGTGAGGTCTACGCCCAAGTGATAAGCTCCGGTGCGCTCGAAGTGCTCCGCAGTGTGGGCATAGAGACTTCGTTCGACAAGGAAGTGCCCAACATCATCAACCGCACCGGCACCGACATCTGTCCTGTTGAGAAGCTGACGGCCTCCACGTCGTCGCCCGACGAGGCGTATGAGAGGATAAAACAATTCTTGGACAGCATGAATTTATAGAATGTAGAGAAGTTAAAGAAGTTAAAGCCGTTACCTTTTGCAGGTATCACAACATGCAAGACATTTGGCTTTAACTCCTAACGAGCGAAGCGAGTGATAACTTCTTTAACTTCTCTAACTCCTTAAAAAAATAATATTCAACAACCAATAACAACAATGAAAACAACAACATCAACTGCGGTTTATTCGTTGAATTACCGCGAAAGCAAGACTTACGCAGCCGCTGCGCTGTTCGTCGTGGGCAACATCCTGCTGCCCCAGCTGTGCCATCTCATGCCGCAGGGCGGCTTGGTGTGGCTTCCCATCTATTTCTTCACGCTCGTTGCGGCCTACAAGTACGGCCTTACGGCAGGCTTGCTTACGGCAGTCGCCTCGCCGGTAGTCAACAGCCTGCTCTTCGGAATGCCGGCAGCAACCGTGCTGCCTGTAATCCTTACCAAGTCGGTATTGCTCGCTTTGGCGGCGGCTTTCATAGCTTCAAGGGTTCGCCGCGTGGCTTTCTGGGCTGTCGCTCTTGCCGTTGTGGCTTATCAGGGAATAGGAATGCTGGCGGAGTGGGGCATGACCGGCTCGCTCACGGCCGCCCTTCAAGACGTCCGCTTGGGCTGGCCGGGCATCCTGATGCAAGTATTCGGCGGATTCGCCGTCATGAAAATATTTAAGAAATAACGACTTTTTAAAAGTCAGATAATTAAAAGAAGTCAGGCAAGTTATAGCCATCACCTTTACCGGTTGTCATCAACCAGACATTTGGCTATAACTTCCCTGACTTCTTTTATTTCTACAACGTCCTTTACTTATTCTTCTTCTACGACCCTTTCTATACGCCTCAAATGCTTAGCACGCCCTGATATAATCAGCGGCACACGCTCAACCACCACGACAGAGGTGTCAAGTCCGAGCGCATTAGGCTCGTCAATGCCGATTTTGCGGATTATGGCGTAGAGGCTCATCAGCAGGTTCTGGCGGCGGTTATGCGAGTCTTCGGGATAATACACGCGGTGTATTATGACAAAGCGGAAGTCGCCCGGTATGCCGTTCTTGCGCAACGAGGGGTACGTACTGGTAAGGTCAAGTTTGCCGTCGGCCACGAGATTCTCAACAATTTGCCGCAGATAAAGGCTCACACGAGGCTCAATCCTGAATCCGATACGCATCGTTATGCTGAAAAGAGTGTCCTTAACGAGCGGCGTGAAGGTATATTCCAGCGTGTCAGGAGTGTCTACGAAGTCAAGGTTAAGCAGCCAATAGTGGTCGGCGCGCTTCGGTTGCTTGTTTATTATGGAGTAAACCAGCTTGTCGTCAACGCTCCCCTCGCCCCGCGAATGGTTCACATATACAAGGTTAGAGGCATACTTAGGTATTGTGTCGTCAGCCTTGATGTCGGAAATTATGCCGTAATAGTCGCTCGTACGTCTGGATGAGAGGTGCCGCCGGCGTATTTTCAGCGCGGCAACCCATACCAACATGATGAAGCAAAGCAGCCCGCCGATAAGCAGCGTGAACCAACCGCCGGCCATGAACTTCGACAGATTGGCGGCAAGGAATATCCCTTCAATCACGCAGTAGGCACCGACGAACGCCGTGGCGGCAATGCGTGCCGTGCCGTTCATGCGCAGGTAGAAGCCCAACAGCAGCGTAGTCATCAGCATGGTAACGGTGATAGCCAGTCCGTAGGCAGCCTCCATGCGCGACGAGTCACGGAAAAGCAGCACCGTAAGCACCACTCCGACGTACATCGTCAGGTTCACCGCCGGTATGAACAGCTGTCCTTTCACGTTCGTGGGGTGCTTTATGCGCATGCGCGGCCAGAAGTGCAGGTTCATGGCCTCGCTCAATATGGAGAACGAACCGCTGATAAGCGCCTGGCTGGCTACGATAGCCGCGCCTGTGGCCATCACTATGGCGAAGAGCAGCAGGCCGTCAGGCACGATGGCGTAGAACGGGTTTACGCCTGCGGCGGCCCGTCCGCCGTCGGTCAGTATCCATGCTCCCTGCCCCAGATAGTTAAGTATCAGCATAGCCTTCACGAACAGCCAGCTTATCGTTATGTTACGTCGTCCGCAATGGCCGAGGTCGGAGTACAGTGCCTCGGCACCCGTAGTACACAGGAACACGGCGCCGAGAATGAAGAACCAGCTGGGCGACTCGACGAGCAAACGCACCGCATAATACGGGTTAAAAGCCTTAAGCACCTGCGGACAGGCCGTCAGCGCAGCCGCGCCAGCCACCCCGAGCAGCAGGAACCACAGCAGCATGAACGTGCCGAAGGTACGCCCTATATGCTCCGTTCCGAACCTTTGGACGAAGAAAATCACTGTTATTATCGCCAGCACCACGGGCATTACGGGTATGTCAGGGCTTATCCCCTCAAGTCCCTCGACAGCAGTCGTAACCGTAATGGCCGGTGTTATCACGCCGTCGGCCAGCAAGGTGCTCGCCCCGATGACCGCAATAACGTAAATCCACCTGCGCCTGTGCCGCCTGAGCAGGGCGTACAGGGCCAGTATGCCACCCTCGCCGTTGTTGTCGGCGCGCAGCGCTATGAGCACGTATTTTACCGTAGTCTGCAACGTAAGCGTCCATATTATGCACGACAGCGCGCCGAGTATATAGTCGGTGTCAAGCACTTCGCCCGTGCTTACGATGGCTTTCATCACGTAAAGGGGCGACGTTCCTATGTCGCCGAATACTATTCCGAGCGTCATCAGCAATCCCGCCAGCCCGGCCTTATTGGCCGTCGAGGCTGCGGCAGAATGTTTTAAGCCTGCCATAAAAACAATCTTTTTGTAATGTAAGTTGTCCTGTTTATCTTAAAAAAACAGGTGCAAATATAGTCCAAATATTCTGAACGCACAAGAATTAACACCTTTTATACAACACGAAAAGACTGTGATTTTTGATACAGACGTAATCCGCTGATAATCAGCATGTTATCTTCACCGTCACAGAAGGCCGTCTTTTGGCTTGCGAAAGGTGGTCTTTTACAGCGCGAAAGGCCGTCTTTTACACGGCGTTTTGCCGTCTTTTGCAAATCCGTTGATGCGCCGCGCCATGGCGGCAGGCGGCAAGTTTTGCGCCGGTGGGTGACCGGATGTGGTGCAAAATGTGTATTTTTGCGGCATGAAACGACTTTTCCCGCTCGTCATATTGCTGTCATTCTTGATGCTTTCGTGCGACAGGTACGCCAAGTACGACGCCATGTTCCGCCCCATTGACAGCCTCGCCAAGGAACGGCCCGACAGCGCCCTGCGCCTGCTTGAGGCCATGAAGCCGCGCATCGGGGACGCTCCCGGGCGCATAAAGGCGTATTACGGGCTGATGAGAACCAAGTATATGCTCAACGCCGGGGCACGTTTTACGTCGGACAGTGCCATCCGCGCCGTGGCCGGTTACTATGACAGACACGGCGACGACAACCAACGGATGTTCTCCAAGCTGTTGCTGGGATGCGTGAACCGCAGCATGGGCGACAACACGGAGGCCATGTTGAACCTCGAAGCGGCGGCAGCCAGCGCCGATACGACGGCTGACGACTGCCTGTACGCTGTGCTCGGACAGGTGTACGCCCATCTTTCGCAGGTTTATCTTGACGAATACATGCCGCGCAACGTCATCCGCGCCTCGCAGCTTTGTTACCGATACTCCATGAAAGCGGGCGATACGCTCACGGCGTTGAGCGGTCTCGACCATATATCCAACGCCTACATCTTCATGGGACAGCCCGATTCCGCCGTGGCTGTAACCCTCCGTTCGTCGCGTCTTTTCCGCGAGAGCGGCTATGTTGAGGCTTCGGCCATATCGCAGGCGAAGCTCATCGAGATATATCTTGACCGCGGCGACACCGCCAACGCTGCGCGCTGCATGGCTGTGTTCGACCGCGACTCGCGCGTAATCGGCGTCGACGGCAACGCCGAATCCCACTATCAGGGCGTTTATTACGTAAAAGCCATCTATTCGGTATGTACCAACCGTCTCGACTCCGCCGCCTACTGGCTGAATAAGATACGGCAAATAAAACAGCCGACGCTTGCCATCCGCGAGGCATTGGCTTACGGCCTGTGGCAGATGTACGACAAGATGGGCGCAAAGGACTCCGCACTGAAATACGCGGCGGTAAGCAGTGAACTGTCAGACAGCCTGATAAAGGAGATTATGAAGAACACTTGCTCGGTGGTTCAGGCGCAGTATGAGCGCACGAACCTTCGCGGGCAGGTGGCCGACAAGGCTCTTGAAGTCGAGCGGATGAAGACCACCGCCTTGGCCGTAGCCCTCGTGCTGTTGGCTGTCTTGTCGGTATTTACATATATGATAAGGAAAAGGCGCGAGGAGATGCGCCGCCGCGAACAGCGTCACCGTCAGGACATCGACGCCCTGACGCGCGCCCAAACCGACCTGCAACAGCTCCTTATGCTCACCGAAGAGGAGCGCGACGCCCTCGCAAAGGAGAAGCGCGAGGCCATAGAACGCCTGCAGAGCCTTGAGACTTTGCAGCGTCACGTTGACGAAGCGACCGTTGAAGAACGTCTCGCCGACACCGGCATAGCTCGGCGTTTCAGGCAGATGGCCCTCAATCCTACGGCAAAACCAACCGCCGAGGAGTGGCAAGAGCTGCGCTCGATGGTCAACTCTGAAGTCCCCGGTTTTTATTCTACGCTGAACAACGGGCACGTTTTGCGCCCCGACGAATACAACCTTTGTATGCTCCTCCGCCTGCATTTCAAGCCCTTGGAGATAAGCAACCTCACCGGCATTTCACAAAAGAACGTGTCCGCAATGCGCCGAAGACTGCTGCAAAAGGTGCTCGGACGCGACGGCAAACCCGGCGAGTTTGACGACTTTATCACGGGGATTGTCAGGTGATTTTTAAGGAGTTAAAGGGAGTTAGGCGCTTCGCGCCGGAGTTATAGGAAGTTAAAGGACAATAGT
>ERZ780076.744-NODE-744-length-13228-cov-6.959538_pt1 | contig 13228 bp, 7 predicted proteins | sample MGYA00511022_ERZ780076 | MGnify/ENA primary metagenome ERZ780076 (study PRJEB29588, sample SAMEA2148733) | human gut metagenome | biome: human gut; feature: human-associated habitat; material: faeces | place: Denmark | collected 2008/2010 ... | reverse complement strand
GGCTGTTTACGTAGTCTTTGGCCATTGCCTTCAGCGAGGTTGACAGTTCCTTGTCCTCCGGGTGGTTCACCATCAGCGCCGCGAGGTTGCTTGTAAGCCCGCGGAAGAGCACCACGTTGCCGCTGCCGGCTTCGTTGAGCACCGATATTGTGTTGCCTTCGCCGAAGGTGGCTTCGGCCGTTGTCTCGATGGTACACACGTTGCGTATGCAGCACTCTTCACCTATTATATAATTATTGATGAAGTTCCCGATGTTTTCCACAAGGCTGTTGTCGCCTATCGTGGCGTTGCGCAGCGTGGCGTTGCGCACTCCCGAGTGCATGTAAAAGCCCTGGCTTACTTCCACATTCTTCTCGAATACGCCGAGGTTTACAGTGCCGTAAAACCTTACATCCTTTATATGTGCCGGCGTGAAGTCGTCAGCCACGTTCACGCATGTCCAGTCTTCGGCTGTGCATCCGTGCTCTTCAAGAGTTATTATTTCGTCGTCTGTAAGCGGTCTGTAATCATTCATGGCTATAATCTTTAATTGATAATTGAGAGTTGAGAATGTAGAATTATGATTACTCCTGCCGTTTGGTATGATAGGGCTTTGTTTTATTCAGCCCGCATACTGATACCTTGGTATGCGGCAAAGGTAATCATAATTCTACATTCTCCATTTTCAATTCTCCATTTCAACATCTGTGGGGTACAGGAAGTCGTTGTACGGGTATTTCTGTACGTGCAGCTGGCGCACCTGTTTGTAAAGGACGTCGCGCAGTTCGTCGATGTTCGACCTGTTCTTAGCTGATATGAAGATGCAGTTGTCGCCCTGTTTCGCCATCCATGTACGCTTGAGTTCGTCGAGCGTTATGTTTTCCTTTGTGGGCGGAGTTAGGTCGTCTGGCTCTTTGTCAACCCATGTGTAGGCGTCTATTTTGTTGAAAACCAGCATCGAGGGCTTGTCCGCGCAGCCGAGGTCTTTCAGCGTGTTGTTCACCACATTTACCTGTTCTTCGAAGTCGGGGTGCGATATGTCCACGACGTGCAGCAGCAGGTCGGCCTCGCGCACTTCGTCGAGCGTGCTCTTGAACGAGTCCACCAGGTCGGTGGGCAGCTTGCGGATGAAGCCCACAGTGTCAGCAAGGAGGAACGGCAGGTTCTCAATCGTGACTTTCCTTACCGTTGTGTCGAGCGTGGCGAACAGCTTGTTTTCGGCGAAGACGTCGCTTTTCGAGAGCAGGTTCATCAGCGTTGACTTGCCCACATTGGTGTAACCTACGAGGGCTACGCGTATCAGCCGGCCGCGGTTCTTGCGCTGCGTGGTCTTCTGCTTGTCGATTTCGGCGAGGCGTTGCTTCAGCAGCGACATGCGGTTGAGGATTATTCGGCGGTCCATCTCGAGCTGTGTCTCGCCAGGGCCGCGCAGTCCCACCGAGCCTTTTCCGCCTCCCGAGCCGCTTCCTCCGCCCTGCCTTTCAAGGTGGGTCCACAGCCTTTGCAGGCGCGGCAGCATGTAGCGGTATTGCGCCAGCTCTACTTGTGTCTTGGCGTTGGCCGTCTGGGCGCGCATGGCGAATATGTCGAGAATGAGCGATGTGCGGTCGAGTATCTTAACCTTCAGCTCGTTTTCGATGTTGCGTATCTGCTTTGCCGACAGTTCGTCGTCGAATATCACCATTCCTATTTCCCTCTCGGCGTCTTCTTCGGCCTTGATATATTGCTTTATTTCCTCGAGCTTTCCCTTGCCCACGTATGTGGTCTGGTTAGGCCCGTTGACCTTCTGCGTGAAGCGTTTTACGGTCACAGCCCCGGCGGTGTCGGCCAGAAACTCCAGCTCGTCGAGGTATTCTTTGGTCTTGGCCTCGTCCTGCTGCTGTGTGATAAGTCCCACGAGAATGGCCGTTTCGGCTTTGACTTCGGATATTACAAATTCTTTCATTCGTTTGTTTACGGATGTGTTGTTGTGTAATGCAAAGTTACATAATTAGTATAAAACGGCAAAGAAAAACGTTGTTTTACGTAAACGTTTTATCACCTTTTTACCATTGGTTTTGCAGGAGGCGGCTTTTTGCCTTCCAAAAGGCGGCCTTTTGCACGCTAAAAGACCGTCTTTTAGCGTCTAAAAGGCGGCCTTTCGCAAAGTCATTGAATATCAGTGCATTACGCGGAGTTGGCAGAGTGTGCCCATGACGATGGCTTGTGCACCTATGTTTCAAGCCGTGCCAAAGTGTCTTGAAAGCCGCCTGAACAATTGCATAATGACGTAAAATAACGTGAATATCCGTAAACGTTTACGTAGTTTTTTGAGAAATAATGATATATTTTTTGATGTAGGTCAATTTGTTTTACGTATCTTTGTCCTCGTAACGAAGAGATTTTCAGAATTACATGCTACATTGATACTAAAGACTAAGACATTCAAAAAGTGAAAAAATTGCTCTGTCGCGATGACAGGGCATTTTTTATTTTCGTATCTTTGTATCCGTTTTCATTTATATTCAGTTTTATTAAACATGCAAAATCCTTTCAAAAAGATAGCCGTGATTGCCTCGCGAGCGTGGCGTTGGGGCCGTGTACGTGCGTCGCGCTTCGCCGAATGGCAGCGCAAAGGCGTAGAGGCTGCGCCCCTCTCGCAGGACGGTCACGAGTGCCTGAACTGCTATGCCTCGTACACAGGCAACTTTTGTCCGCGTTGCGGACAGTCTGCCGCCGTCAGCCGCTTCACGTTCAGGCATGCGTTGAGCAAGACTCTGGAGGTCTGGGGGCTTGGAAACCGCAGCCTGCCGCGCACGCTGTGGCATCTCATCTACCGCCCGGGCTACATGATTGGCGACTATCTTGAAGGGCGGCAGGCTCCGTATTTTCCGCCCGTCAAGATGCTCTTCCTCGTCACGGCGGCGTTCCTCGTCGTGCAGCACGTCGTCGCTCCGGGCGCGATTGACTCGAATTATGCTGACGCCGCGATGCGTCTGACCGAGCATAAGGCTGATATTCCAGACGGAGAGGAGGCTTATCCGGGCAAGAAAATCTTTCTTGAGGGGATGAACAACTTTATCGATGCATTCGACAGAGTTACCGACTTCTTCCAGCAAAACCAGGCAATAGAACTCATCTTGAGCCACAGCCTCTTCGCCTTGATTACCATGCGTGTGTTCCGCAGGTCGCCGCAGCGCCCTAAGATGAATCTTACCGAGTGCTTTTTCTCGCAAATACTGATAGCCAGCCAACTGTTGATGGTGTCGATGGTATGCCTTATAGCCACCCAAGGCAGCATGTGGCTCGACAACATGTACTGCATGCCAACGTGGCTGTTGCTGTTCGTCATGTTTTACGATTACAAGCAGCTATACGGCTTCGGCCTGTTGCGCACGGCGTGGTACACCCTTAAGGTGCTCGTCGGATGGTGGCTTTTGATGTTCCTTTTGTTGGTCGTATGGATGGCGTTGAGCGTGGCTTGGATGGCGATGGGGAATTAAAGGGTGAGAAGGTGAGAAAGTGAGAAGGTGAGAATTCATGCCAAATATGTTTCAAAAAGCATGGTTTCTCACCTTCTCACTTTCTCACCTTCTCACCTTTCAATCAGTTCCTGAACGTCAGTCCGTCGCCGCCTGCATCCACAACGATGGGCTTGCTGCGGTCAACAGTGCCGCCGAGCAGCTGCTTGCTCAGGTCGTTGAGCATATAACGCTGTATGGCGCGTTTTACGGGACGTGCTCCGAACTCGGGGTCGAAGCCTGCCGATGCGAGGAAGCTGATGGCCGCCGGGGTTACGTCGAGCGTCACGTCCTGCTGCTCCAGCATCTTCTTTACGCCGTTCACCTGAAGGGTTACAACGTCGGCAATCTGCTCTTTCGTCAGCGGAAGGAACATTATGGTCTCGTCGATACGGTTCAGGAACTCCGGACGGATGGTCTTCTTCAGCATTTCCATCACCGTTTTCTTCGTCTTCTCGATGACAGAGTCGCGGTTGAAGTCGTTAATCTGCTCGAACTCCGACTGTATGTACTGGCTTCCGAGGTTTGAAGTCATTATGATGATGGTGTTCTTGAAGTTCACCGTGCGCCCCTTGTTGTCGGTCAGCCGGCCGTCATCCAGCACCTGCAAGAGGATGTTGAACACGTCGGGATGCGCCTTCTCAATCTCGTCGAACAGCACAACGGAGTAGGGTTTGCGCCTTACCGCCTCGGTAAGTTGTCCGCCCTCGTCGTAGCCTACGTATCCAGGAGGCGCGCCGATGAGGCGCGACACGCTGAACTTTTCTTGGTATTCGCTCATGTCGATACGTGTCATCATCGTCTCGTCGTTGAACAGATACTCTGCAAGAGCCTTCGCCAGTTCGGTCTTTCCTACGCCGGTAGTACCGAGGAAGATGAACGATGCAATCGGCCTTTTCGGGTCTTGAAGGCCCGCGCGGCTGCGCCTTACGGCGTCGCTCACGGCAGTTATGGCCTCGTCTTGCCCTATTACGCGCTTGTGAAGCTCCTCTTCAAGGTGCAGTAGCTTGTCCTTCTCGCTCTGCATCATCCGCGTAACGGGTATGCCGGTCCAACGGCTTACCACCTCGGCGATGTCGTCTGCGGTCACCTCTTCGCGTATCATTGCGTTGCCGTCCTGCGTCGAACGCAGCTGCGCCTGTATGCTCTTGATGTCGTCTTCGAGCTGACGCAGACGGCTGTAGCGTATCTCCGCCACGCGCTCGTAGTTGCCTTCGCGCTCGGCGCGCTCGGCCTCGAAGCGCAGTTGCTCCATCTGTTGCTTGTCCTGCTGTATCTTGTTGACGAGCGCCTTCTCGCCTTCCCACTTGGCGCGGAATGCCTTTTCCTTGTCTTTCAGCTCCGCGATGTCCTTGTCGAGCAGTGCAATCTTGGACTGGTCGTTCTCGCGCTTGATGGCCTCGCGCTCTATTTCGAGCTGCTTCAGGCGGCGAGTCAGTTCGTCAAGTTCCTCCGGCACGGAGTCACGTTCCATGCGGAGCTTGGCCGCGGCCTCGTCCATCAGGTCGATGGCCTTGTCGGGCAGGAAACGGTCTGATATGTAACGCTCAGACAACTTGACGGCGGCTATGCACGCATCGTCCTGGATACGCACCTTGTGGTGGTTCTCGTAACGCTCCTTCAGGCCGCGGAGGATGCTTATCGCGCTAAGTTCGTCAGGTTCGTCAACCATCACCGTCTGGAACCTTCGCTCCAAAGCCTTGTCCTTCTCAAAGTATTTCTGATACTCGTTGAGCGTCGTCGCGCCGATAGAGCGCAGCTCGCCGCGCGCCAGCGCAGGCTTCAGGATGTTGGCTGCGTCCATCGCTCCCTCGCCGCCTCCTGCGCCCACGAGGGTGTGTATCTCGTCGATGAAGAGGATGATGCGGCCCTCAGAGTTGGTTACTTCTTTGATAACGCTCTTCAGGCGCTCCTCAAACTCGCCCTTGTACTTTGCTCCGGCCACGAGGGCGCCCATGTCGAGCGAGTAGAGCTGCTTGTCCTTAAGGTTCTCGGGCACGTCGCCGCGCACTATACGCTCGGCCAGTCCCTCGACGATGGCCGTCTTGCCGGTGCCCGGCTCACCTATTAATATAGGGTTGTTCTTCGTCCGTCGCGAGAGGATTTGCAGCACGCGGCGTATCTCCTCGTCACGTCCTATGACGGGGTCGAGCTTGCCTTGGCGCGCCTCTTCAACCAAATTCTTGGCGTATTTCTCAAGACTCTGGTAGTTGTCGTCGGCCGATTGCGACTGCACTTTCTGCCCTTGTCGCAGCTCGTTGACGGCCGCGCGCATCTCCTTCTCGGTGCAACCGGCGTCCTTCAGAATGCGCGATGCGGTAGAGTTGACCGTGAGCAGAGCCAGCAGCAGCGGCTCTACTGACACGAACTCGTCGCCCATTTTCGTAGAGATGTCAACCGCCTTTTGCAGCACTTCGTTAGTGTCGTTGCCCAAATACGGCTGTCCTCCCTGAACGCGCGGCAAGCGGCTGATTTCGCGGTCGAGCACGTTCTCCACCTGCATGGCGTTCACGCCAAGCTTCGAGAATATGAAGTTGGCCACGTCCTTGGCCTTCGTCATCACTCCCTTAAGCAGGTGTACGGGCTCGATGGCCTGCTGGCCGCCGCGCTGCGCGGTGTTGACCGCCTCCTGGACGGCCTCCTGCGCCTTGATTGTAAACTTGTCGAATGTCATATTTTGTTCTCCTTTCTTTCTTCTTTTTCTGTGCTTTGTGTTATCCGTCAACCATTGTTTCAAAATGCGTGCCCGTGCATCTGTACTGCCATTCTGTCTTACAAGAGAGACAAAATGGCATATTTTACAACGCTATACGTATGCTGTCTGTAACCGCCTGATAGTCAACGCCTTTCCAATATGCCGCCTTTTACCTTCCAAAAGGTGGCCTTTTAGCGTGTAAAACATGGCCTTTGACCTTCCAATTTGTCGTGTTTTGAATTGAGAGTTGAGAATGAGGAATTGATAATTATGATTTGCCTTGTTGGCAAGTAGTCTTAAAGGTAATCATAATTTCTCATTTTCAATTCTCAATTTTCAATTTTCAAGAAGGGAGGGAGCTTGATTGCCTGTTGTCAGTTAACAATAAATGATGCGTTCGGTAATAGCCAAACAGCATTGAGGTTGATGGTATATATCCAAATACTTCATTGCAGATACCCTGCAAGACATTTGGCTTTAACTCCTTAGCGAGTGAAACGAGCGATAATTTCTATAACTCCTTTAACTTCTACATAAAAACATTTATCTTTGCACGGACTGTTATAATGGTAAGGAAATGAAAGAATTGGAAGAGCGCATATTGCGCGACGGGAAGTGCCTTGAGGGCGGAGTGCTCAAGGTTGACAGTTTTGTGAACCACCAGATTGACCCGATGCTGATGCAGGCGGTGGCTGACGAGTTTGCAATGCGTTTCAGCGGAGAGGGCGTAAACAAGATACTCACCGTTGAGGCGAGCGGCATTGCTCCGGCGGTGCTTGTGGGTTGCAGGCTCGGTGTGCCCGTGGTGTTCGCAAAGAAGAAACGGCCCGTGACGATGGAAGGTATGCTTGCGGCGGAGGTTTATTCGTTTACCAAGCGGCAGACGTACACCATCTGCGTCAGCAGTGAGTTCCTGCACAAGGGCGACAGGGTGCTGTTCATCGACGATTTCCTTGCCAACGGCAACGCCGCCAAGGGCATTATGGAGCTTGTAAGGCAGGCCGGTGCCGAACTTGCAGGCATGGGCTTCGTCATAGAAAAGTCGTTCCAGCACGGCGGCGACTACCTGCGTGGCGAGGGGATAAAGGTAGAGTCGCTCGCGGTTGTCGACAGTCTTGACAACTGCGAGATACGTCTGCGGTGAGCATCGGCATGCTCATGTGGCATCGGCGGAAATGTGTGGCTTGTCAGGTCGTGGCGAGACCGTTAAAAACGGACTGTAGAATAAATTTAACCAAAAAAACTTCCGCGTAGCCGTTTCATGTCAGATACTTTTTATAACTTTGCAGCCGTATGGCTGCTTCATGTTATGAAGTATGAAGAGAAAAGCCATTTTGAAAAAGGATTGATAGATAATTGAAAGTGAATGTCATCCGTATGTTGCCAACAAACTAAACGCGTCAAACATCAAGACTTGTTGTTCTGCTGTGCAATAGGATGCGTTTCGCACTGCGAAAGGCCACGTTCACTAAGTTAAAAACACAGTGGTATGGGAATGGATGTAGTGAAGCCGGTGCGGCTTCGTTCATTATGCCACATAACAACGGCGGATATTTGCTGCTGAGGTTCTTCCGGAATACCGTCGCTATACCTGCAAAAAGGTTTCTGATAACCCTCGTGCGCCGGCATGAGGGGAAGGATGAAAACGCACATCAACAGCCGGTGCAACGGCTGCTTTACCACCTCTTATTATCATGACCGTTACCATGCGGACAGACTCTGCGGAGCGTACAGCCGACAGGCAGACGGTACGCGACAGGCTTGACAACGCCGACTTCAGCTGGTTTGTTGTGGCGTCGCTTCCCCATCAGGAAAAGAAGCTCGCCTCGATGCTGATGAAATACAGGGAAGAGAGCGGAAACCTGCTTGAAGTGTACTGCCCGACGCACACCACGGTGAAAGTGGAGCGCAACGGCAAGAGGGAGTGCAGGCCGCTGCTGGCAGGCCGTGTGTTCGTGCTTTCAACCGAACAGGTGATAGTAAACTTCATCGAAAAGCATTATCCTGACGGCTTCATACTCTACGACCGCAGGGACACAGCCTCGGGAAAAGCGCGCTACCTTACCATACCCGAACCGCAGATGCGCCTTTTTAAGGACTTTAACGAGAATTATGCCGAGCAGGCCGTCATCCTTGAACGCCCTTACACAGACTACGCTTTCAACCCCAAAACAAACGAGCCGAACGACATCGTGAAAGTAATTGACGGGCCGCTGGCAGGGCACAAGGGCTACTTGGTGCGCTTCGGAAGAAGCCGCGGATTGGTGTTCAACATGGGAACCTATGGCGGAAGGGGACACGTCGCCATATCGATACCCGACATCTGGCGCTTCCACGTAGTGCGTCTGCACAACGCCGAGGGCGACCGGCAGACCGTGGGCACGGTGAAGGAGCGCGCCGTAGACCTGCTTATAGGCATTATTGAGAGCTGCGGATACGGCGAAAATACGCTGCCTGTGCTTTATGAAATAACCGGTTACCTCTCTGCAACGCCCACATTGACAGGGCTTTGCAAAGATTTAGAGAAAAAAGGGCACTTGCAGCTTGCGCAAAGGCTGACCCGGCTCGGCACGAAAGAAGCCACGATAGTGATGAACCTCATGCGTTACGAGCACGACAATCCCGGCTATGTAAGCGCAAACTGGAAGGAACAGGTGATGCGTCCGTTCCTGACGCCCACTTCAGGAGTGGAAATGGACGATAGCCAAGAGGAAACTTGCCTTCAGCACGGCGGCTTTACGGAAATAATAAGGAAAGTTGACGTAACCGAGCAGGCGTTTTATCCGAGCGAGGGTAGGGAAGAACAGACCGTCACAACATATTATGCCCATGTCGGAATAATGCCGAACAGCACCAACACGGGCTGCACCCTGTTCGCCAACTGGGATGCTTTTCTTGACAAATATTTCCACACCGAGGGCAAGGCTAACGAGAAACTGCTGAAAGGTACAACGTCTTTCGCCGCAGTAAATACCGACAGCGAAAGGCCGGACGGCAAGACGGTAGAGTCTTTTCGCAGCTTCGCGCCCACATTATATAATATCCTTTCAGGCGCAACTTCCGAAGTGCAGGCCGTCAAAGGCTTCAATGCAGGGGGACATACGTTGAACGTTCTCGCCATAGAAACCGCCGGAACAGATGCCGCCTCCATTGAAACCGCCAAGGAAAAACTTATAACCACCTGCGTAAACGCATGCAAGGAGATAAACTCCACGGCACGCCTCGCCGTGTGGCGCAGGTACTTGCGCACAGTGTGGCTGCATGTATAAAAAGTAAAAAGGTAAAAAAGTAGAAATGTAAAAACTGAAAAATCCAATTGCTTTGCTGTAAGCATTCGGCAAGGCCATTGTCAAAAATCCTTTACCTCCTTACTCCTTCTCTCCTTTTACTCCTTATTAAAAATACTGATGGCAGCCTAACGGCCCCGCCGTTTCGCAACATTTTCCGGCAAGGCCGGCACCGGTTGCCATCACTTTCCCATTATTTTTCACATGACCGACGCTTCAACAAACAACAAGCGTATAGCCAAGAACACGCTGCTGCTTTATTTCCGAATGCTTTTAATGATGTTCATTGGCTTGTACACAAGTCGTGTCATCCTGGACAAGTTAGGAGAAGTGGACTTCGGAATTTATAATGTCGTAGGTGGTTTTGTCACCATGTTCTCGTTGATAAGCGGTGCCATGACAACGGCAACCCAACGTTTTCTCTCTTTTGAAATAGGAAAAGGTGAAAACGGCGATGTCAAGGGAATTTTCAGCACAATGCTGATGATACATATTTTCCTTGCCGCCGTAATCATATTAGCTGGAGAAACCGTCGGTACTTGGTTCTTGAACAACTACATGAATTTTCCTCCAAATAGGAATGTGGCGGCAAATTGGGTGTTTCAGTTTTCACTGCTCGTGTTTGTGCTTAATGTAGTCAACGTTCCATACAACGGTGCTCTAATAGCATACGAGAAGATGTCAGCTTTTGCCTATTTCTCCATAATAGACGCTGTGCTGAAACTTGCCATTTGTTATGTTATCATAATAACCCCGTTTGACAGACTCATAGTCTATGCCGCATTGATGGCTTTAGTGCAATTTGCCTTGATAGCAGCTTATTACCTTTATTGCAGGAAAAAATTTTCAACATGTCGCTTTACAGGGAAGTTTAACCGCAAGTACGGTAAGGAGGTGACTTCTTTTGTTGGATGGAATCTTATAGGCTCATTGGCTGGTATAGCGAAGGAACAGGGCGTGAATGTCGTGCTTAACATGTTTTTTGGACCGGCCGTCAACGCAGCACGTGGAATCGCCTACCAAGTCCTTGGAAAACTTAACGGCTTCGTCAGTAATTTTCAGATGGCAATGAATCCGCAAATCATAAAGAATTACGCCGCAGATGACAGGGAGGACATGTACAAACTGGTGTTCAGGGGTGCGAAAGTGTCCTACTTCCTTTTGCTGACCTTATCATTACCTGTCGCAGTTGAAGCCCCGTTGGTGTTAGGAATATGGCTGAAAGAAGTTCCGGATTATACTGTGATATTCCTTCGTCTCGCAATATTGACTGCATTATTGAACACCCTGTCCAATCCTTTGATTATCTCCATGCATGCATCTGGCAAAGTTCGTGATTACCAGATTGTCGTAGGCGGTATTTCATTGCTCACATTGCCGATTGTCTATGTGGCGTTTAAATTGGGGGCTGAACCATATTACGCCATGGTAATAGCTTTCGCAGTGGAATTTGTCTGCCACATAGCCCGTCTTTACATGCTTGTGAGGATTATGGATTTTCCCATGACAAAATTCCTGAAAAGTGTGACAATACGGGTTTACATAGTCACGATATTGTCGGTTGTCTTACCAGTATTGGCCTATTCTGAAATAAACTTGGTCGTTGTCAGGTTCTTTACGGTTTGCATCCTTTCCGTATTGTCTACTTTAATATTTGGGTATTACCTCGGCTTTAACAAGCACGACCGTGAAAAACTTCGGGAAAAAGTCGTCGGGATAATCAAGAAAAGGTTTAAGAAAAATAACAAATGAACATCTCAAACATAAAAGACTGTTTTGGCTGTGGCGTATGCGCCACTGTTTGTGTTCGTCATATTATAGACATAAGGCTTAATGTCGACGGCTTCTATGAACCGCAAATTAATGATACGGCAAAGTGTACCGATTGTGGTCTGTGTACGGATGTTTGCTCATATTCGCATGAAGGATTGGCTTTAACGGATGCCAGTATAAAAAGTTATGCCGCATGGAGCAACGACACACAAGTACGCCGTAAATGTTCTTCAGGCGGTGTGGGTTTCGAGGTCGGGCGAACACTGATAGACAAAGGTTACAAAGTCTGTGGGGTAAGGTATAACCCTGATACAAACCGCGCAGAGCACTATATTGCCACAACCGTTGAAGAACTTATACCTTCGATAGGCAGCAAATACATCCAAAGTTACACCGTCGATGGATTCAAGGCCATAAACCGTAAAGAGAAATACCTCGTAACGGGAACGCCTTGCCAGATTGACTCGTTTAGACGATACATTCGGAAGTTCCGCTGTGAAGATAATTTCATATTGATGGACTTCTTTTGTCATGGCGTGCCATCAATGTTGCTGTGGCGGAAATATGTGGCAGAGGTGGAAAAGAAAATAGGAAAAATCACTTATGCATCATGGCGAAACAAGTTCACTGGCTGGCACGACTCTTGGGCGATGTCAATGGATGGAGAAAAGACAGGTAAGAAAGTTGATTGGCACGATTCCTACAATATGTTAATAAGGGAAAAAAAAGGTTTCTATAATTCAAGACTGTCGCAAGGTGACCCGTTTTACCGGCTCTTCCTTAGTGATGCCTGCCTTGGCAAGGCTTGTTATGACAAGTGCAAGTTCAAGTACAACCACTCATCGGCAGACATCCGTATCGGTGATTTGTGGGGTAAGACTTACAAGGACAATGAGGACGGCGTGAGCGCCGCAATAGCTTTCACCTCTAAAGGCGACGAAGTTTTACATCAATGCAACTGTATATTAGTGGAATATCCGTTTGACATCGTTGCCGAAGGGCAGATGAAAATATGTCCTTCAACAAGTTCAACCTATACTAAAATAAAAAAAGTATTGGTAGAGAAAAACTCTTCAATAAATAATGTCGTTCAGATATTAAATAAATCGCAGTTAAAACTTAAGATAATCAACAGGTTAAAACATCCTGCCAAAACGATTTGTAATATTGTGAAAAAGTTATAAGATGAATAATCCTGTTATTGAAAGACTTCAAGCAAATATTCAAGACAAGCGTACTGCGGAATATTTCAGTGAAGTCTTGAGCTGCTATTATTCGGGCAATTTGAGGTCTGCTGTGGTAATGCTTTATGCAACTGTAATTTGTGATTTAATTTACAAATTGGAGGAATTAAAGGATATTTATAGTGATGACGGAGCAAAACAAATATTAGAAGATTTAGAAAATCGTCAAAGGTCAAATCCCAAATCAACAGATTGGGAAAAAGACATTCCCGAGAAATGCAAGGATGGGAACAAAATCCTGACAATGGCAGATTATAGTAATTTTTGCTCCTTACAACAATTAAGGCATCTTTGCGCCCATCCGGTTTTAGGAGAGAAAAAAGAGCTGTATCGTCCTAATAGCGATATTGTGTTAGGGCATATAAGAAACATGTTGGAGGGAGTTTTTACCAAACCTGCTTTTCAAACAAAAGCATTATTTAAAATGTTTGTTGAAGATATAGCAAGGGTAAAAGATATTTTAGTGAAGCATGAAGATATCAAAAAATACATTGAAAACAAGTATTTGGATAAATTTAATGATATAGAGCTGGAATATTATTTGTTCAAAAATTTGTGGAAGTTTGTCTTTAAACTAACTGACGACGATTGTGAAACAAATAGAACAATTAATTATCAAGTCCTTTTAATACTTACAGAACGTCATCAAGATATAATATTGGAAAAATTTGAAAATGACAAAGAATATTTTAGCCGCAATGTAGATGAAAATAATGCAAAACTGCTTGGACGGTTTATCAAGTTTTTAAA
>ERZ780076.736-NODE-736-length-13427-cov-2.714702_pt1 | contig 13427 bp, 8 predicted proteins | sample MGYA00511022_ERZ780076 | MGnify/ENA primary metagenome ERZ780076 (study PRJEB29588, sample SAMEA2148733) | human gut metagenome | biome: human gut; feature: human-associated habitat; material: faeces | place: Denmark | collected 2008/2010 ... | reverse complement strand
AAAACTGTGACAACCGTTTTTCCAAGTTCATCACTTAGTTTTCTTATAATTTTCATAAGATTAGTTGCATGATATATGTCAAGATTATTCGTAGGCTCATCAAGAAGAATAAATTCTGTATCCTGTGCTATAACCATCGCAATATATGCACGCTGTCTCTGTCCTCCAGACAGCTCATCTATAAATCTGTTTCTGAATTCATTAAGTTCCATGTATTCAATTGACTTATTAATTATATCTTTATCCTTATCAGTAAGCCTTCCACCTGAATGAGGAAACCTTCCAAACGCCACAAGTTCTTCAACTGTAAGCTTCATTTGTATGTTATTACTCTGGGTAAGTATTGCCAGATGCTTTGCAAGCTCCTTGCTTTTCCAGTCATGCATTGACTTTCCCTGAAATTCAATAATACCTGCATCATTAGCAATAAGCCTTGATATCATTCCCATAACTGTAGATTTTCCCGCTCCATTAGGTCCAATAAATGATGTAACCTTACCTTTTGGTATAGAAAAGCTTACTGAATCTACAACTACTTTTTTGTCATATTTTTTCAACAATTTATCTACAACCATTATTGTTCTCCTTCTAAGTATTAAGCTCTCTTTCCTGCAAGCAGCAGATACAGGAAATATATTCCTCCTCCAACCGTAATAAACACACTTACAGGAATTGCATAGACAAATATTCTTTCAACTATAAGCTGTCCAAATATAAGTCCTATCATCCCAAATAATGCAGAACCAAGTATTAACTGTGTATGACGGTATGTTTTTAACATCTGTCTTGACAGATTAGCGATTATCAGACCAAGAAATGATATTGGTACAACCATTGCTGTAGCAACCGATATACATAATGTCACAGCTACCAGAAGTCTTCTTATACATCTGTCATAATCAACTCCAAGATTAACAGCCTGCTCTTTTCCCAGTGTAAGTACATCAAGCATTGCAAGTTCTTTTCGGAATATCACAATAATTGCTGCAATTATAATCAATGAAAAAATTATTATCTTTTATACTTGTTTTTGGCATGACATTTTCCTTAACTGCATGTGGCAGTAAGACAGATTCTGGAAAGACAGTAGCTTCCGCACCTACACAGGGCAACAACACAGTAACAGAGAGTAGTACACAAGAACCGACAGAAGAACCTACGGAAGATACCAAAATAGAGATTCAGGCAGACTCTTTAGATGCACTGGAAGAAATGGTGAACAAAGATGTTGATAATACAGTAGAAGCTTTGACAAAATCGTATGAAAAGTTGAAAACTGAGATTAACACATATAACAAATACAAAGCGAATACCAAAAAAGTGAAAGCATTTTATGATGAAGTGCTTTTATCACAACAAAAGTTAACGACTAAATTAAGAGAATACGCTCTTGCATATGCGAAAATGATTCTCGCTTCAGGTGATGATATGTATGATAAAATGGCAAAGATAAAAAAAGAAGGAGTGTTTTTTATGTCAGATATTAAGTATAAAAGAGTATTGTTAAAATTAAGTGGAGAAGCTTTAGCAGGTGAAAATAAAACTGGGCTATCAGCAGAAGTTGTTGATAAAATAACATCTCAAATAAAAGAAATGACAGAGCTTGGAGTACAAGTTGCAGTAGTAGTAGGTGGAGGAAACTTCTGGAGGGGGAGACAAGGACATCAGATGGAAAGAACAACAGCAGATTACATGGGTATGCTTGCAACAATTATGAACTGTATATATGTTTCAGAGATATTCCGTTCACAGGGACTTAAGACTAATATTCTTACACCATTTGAATGTGGAAGCATGACAAAGCTTTTCTCTAAGGACAGAGCTAATAAGTATTTTGAGAAAGGCATGGTTGTATTCTTTGCAGGAGGAACAGGTCATCCATATTTCTCAACAGATACAGGTATTGTATTAAGAGCTATTGAGCTTGATGCAGATGCTATTCTTCTTGCTAAGGCGATTGATGGAATATATGACAGCGATCCTAAGCTTAATCCAGAGGCTAAGAAGTATGATAGAATCTCAATCAACGAAGTTGTTGAGAAGAAGCTTGGAGTTATTGATATGACAGCTTCAGTTATGTGTATGGAGAATAAGATGCCTCTTATGGTATTCGGACTCGAAGAAGAGAACAGCATAGTTAATGCTTTATCAGGAAAGTTTAATGGAACAGTAGTAACTGTTGATGAATATAATATTAATGGAGGATTTTATGGAAAATATTAAAGATATTGAAGGAAGAATGCAGAAGTCAGTTGACAACTTAAAGGAAGAATATGTAACAATAAGAGCCGGAAGAGCTAATCCACATATTCTTGACAGATTAAGAGTTGATTATTATGGAACACCTACACCAATCCAGCAGGTTGCCAATGTTTCTGTACCAGAAGCAAGAATGATTCAGATTCAGCCTTGGGAAGCAAGCCTTATCAAGGATATTGAGAAAGCAATTCTTGTTTCAGATTTAGGACTTACACCTAACAATGATGGTAAGACAATCAGACTTGTGTTCCCTGAATTAACAGAAGACAGAAGAAAAGAACTTGCTAAGGATATCAAGAAGAAGGGTGATAATGCCAAGGTTGCTATCCGTAATATCAGAAGAGATGCCAACGATGCAATAAAGAAAGAGAACAAGGCAGGAGATATCTCTGATGATGAAGCTAAGAATTCAGAGGATGAAATTCAGAAGATTACTGATAAGTATATTGCTATGATTGATAGTGCTATAGATGATAAGACAAAAGAGATACTTACAGTTTAAGAAAATGTCAGGGCTGTTGGATATTTTACAACAGCCTTTTTGTAATTGAATGAATTGCGAGAGGAATCATAGATATGGATACATTTAACGAGAGTCTCGGATTAAAGATTCCGGGGCATGTTGCCGTTATTCTTGATGGTAATGGAAGATGGGCTAAGAAAAGACATCTCCCAAGAACAATGGGACATGTGCAGGGAAGCAAAGTTGTTGAAGATATGCTTTATGTCGTAGATGAGCTTGGTGTAAAGTATTTTACTGTATATGCTTTTTCAACAGAGAACTGGAAACGTTCAACAGAAGAAGTAAGTACTCTTATGGGAATCTTAAGAACTTATCTTAAGGATTGTGTTAAGAAATCCATGAAGAATAATGTGCGATGCAGGGTTATTGGAAGAAAAGATGAACTCAGCCAGGATATTATAGACAGTATCAATAATCTTGAAGAGAAAACCAGGAATAATACAGGGCTTAATTTTACTATAGCCATTAATTATGGTGGAAGAGATGAGATAACAAGAGCGGTAAGAAAGATTGCCGGCAAGGTATCAGAAGGAAGTCTTAAGCCTGAAGATATAGATGAAGATACAATAAGTAATAATCTTGATACTTGGGAATTGCCAGATCCAGATTTACTTATAAGAACAAGCGGTGAGCAGAGATTATCTAATTATCTGTGCTGGCAGCTTGCTTATACAGAATTTTATTTCACAGATATTTATTGGCCTGATTTTGACAGGGAAGAACTTATTAAAGCATTTGAGAAATATAATAAGACGGAAAGAAGATTCGGCGGAGTTAAGGAGGAGTAGATTATGCGTACAAGAATTATGAGCGGAGCTGTGCTCATAGTCATACTTTTCACATGCCTGTATTTTGGAGGCTGGGTTACATTCGGGTTCAGTCTGTTTATTTCACTTGTTGGAATGTATGAGCTTATTAAAGTTAAGAAGCTTGAGAAGACAGGACTGGCAGGTGTGGGGTATATTAGGGCGATTTTTTTTTTGTAGGATATATAGCGGCAATTACTTATTATTTTATTCTTTTGCTTAATGATCCGGCATATATTTTACTGCTTCTTGTAGCTTCATGCATACTTATGATGTCAGTTTATGTATTTACATTTCCAAAATACAAGACAGAAGATGTTATGTGGGTATTCTTCAGTATAGTGTATGTTGCTGTAACACTTTCTTATATCTATCAGGTAAGAATGCTGCAGGACGGAATATATATCGTATGGCTTATATTCGTGTCTTCATGGGGTAATGATACATGTGCATATTTCACAGGTGTATTTCTTGGAAAGCATAAGATGACTCCAAAGCTTTCACCTAAGAAGACTTACGAGGGTGCAATAGGAGGAGTTGTCGGTGCTACACTTCTTGGCTTTGGATATGGATTTGCCATAAGCTCTAAGATGTCAGATGTACTTGTACATCCTGTATATACATTTGCAATAGCCAGCTTCATAGGTGCATTCCTGTCTATATTCGGAGACCTGGCTGCATCTGCTATTAAGAGAAATCATGATGTGAAAGACTATGGAAAGTTAATACCGGGACATGGCGGAATTATGGACAGATTCGACAGTGCTATATTCACTGCACCTGTTGTTTATTGGTCAATAGAGGTTATTAACAAAGTCTTTGGAGGTTGATAATGAAGAACGTTTCGATACTTGGTTCAACTGGTTCAATTGGAACACAGACATTAGATGTTATTAGAAGAAATGCTGATATTAACGTAGTTGCACTTGCAGCGGGCACAAGGGTTGCTGACCTTGCAGAACAGGTCCGTGAATTCAAGCCACAGCTTGTATGTATAGGTAAAGAAGAACTTGTTCCAGAGTTAAAGACTCTTATCGGTGATATGGATGTTAAGATTGTAAGTGGTGACGAAGGTCTTATTGAGGCTGCAACAATTGAGAGTGCAGAAATTGTTGTCACAGCGGTTGTAGGTATGATGGGAATTACACCTACAGTTGAAGCTATCAAGGCACATAAGGACATTGCACTTGCCAATAAAGAGACACTTGTGTGTGCTGGTCATATTATTATGAGTCTTGCTAAGGAATGTAATGTTAATATATATCCTGTTGACAGCGAGCATTCAGCAATATTCCAGTGCCTTAACGGTGAGAACCGTGGTGAGATAGAGAAGATTCTTCTTACAGCTTCTGGTGGTCCATTCAGAGGAAAGAAAAGAGCTGACCTTGAAAATGTACAGTTAGAGGATGCACTTAAGCATCCTAACTGGGCTATGGGACGCAAGATAACAATAGATTCTTCTACTATGGTTAATAAAGGGCTTGAGGTGATGGAGGCACAGTGGCTTTTTGGAGTACCTGCCGAGAAGGTTCAGGTTATAGTCCAGCCACAGAGCATAATCCATTCAATGGTTGAATTCAAGGATGGAGCTGTTATGGCACAGCTTGGAAGTCCAGATATGAGACTTCCTATACAGTATGCTCTTTATTATCCTGAAAGAAGAGAGCTTAACACAGAAAGACTTGATTTCTATGAACTGGCTAAGATCACATTTGAAAAGCCGGATATGGAGACTTTCAAGGGACTTAAGCTTGCTTACGAGGCAGCAGCACGCGGGGGAAATATCCCGACTGCACTTAATGCAGCTAACGAAGTAGCTGTAGCAAGATTTTTAGACAGAAAGATAAAATATCTGGATATTCCGGATATTATAGAATACGCCATGAATGAAGTGGATTATATCAATAATCCAACAGTAGAGCAGATTCTCTCTACACAGAAGATAGTAACAGACATGATAGAAAGCAGGTGGTAGGAGTTGGTTCTTAATGTTATTCTGGCGATTCTTGTACTTAGTATAATTGTTATTGTCCATGAATTCGGACATTTTATAATAGCTAAGGCTAATGGCATAACTGTAGTTGAATTCTCAATCGGATTCGGACCGAAGCTGATACATTTCAGAAAAGGTGAGACGGAATATTGTATTAAAGCACTTCCTTTTGGTGGTGCATGTACGATGCTTGGTGATGAGTTTCTTGAGATGAGTGTTATACAGTCAGAAGAAGATGATGACGAAGAGCTTACGGATGAAGAGAAGGAAGCTAAGAAAAGAAAGCTTGCTATTGAAAATGGCTATGACATGGAAAAGTCATTTGCAAGCAAATCAGTCTGGGCAAGAATTGCTGTTATAGCAGCAGGTCCGGTATTTAATTTCCTTCTTGCTTTCGTGTGTGCAGTAGTTATTGTCGGAAGTCTTGGCTATGATCCATGTGACATTGACGTTGTTAAAGATAATTCGCCAGCCACAGAAGCAGGGCTTCAGGAAGGTGATGTCATAACTAAGGTTAATGGACATAAGGTAACATTTTACAGGGATTTTTATTTCTATAGGGCTTATAATGCAGATAAGACTCTTAATATAACATTTACAAGAGACGGTGAAAAGATGACAACAACTGTTACTCCGCAGCATATTAAGCAGCAGAAGTATCAGGTTGGAATTATGATGAATGAGAATTGTCTCATAAGTTCTGTTACTAAGGATTCTCCGGCTGAAAAGGCGGGACTTAAAGCTAATGATGTTATCAAAGCAGTTGATGGTACTGCAATGGAGAATAGTTCCAATGTGACAGAAGCTATTACATCAAGCGGCGGCAATAAGGTTGTATTCACGGTTGCAAGAGATGGAAAAAATGTTGATGTGACAGTTGAGCCTAAGATGGTTGAAGTTGAAAGTTATGATACAGGCTTTGTTGTATATGGAGACAGGGTAAAGACTTCTCCTATTGGTACGCTTAAGTATTCAGTGGAGGAAGTCGGATACAGTGTCAAGACTGTAATTCAGAGTCTTGGAATGTTATTTACAGGAAAGATTGGGTTTGATTCATTGTTAGGACCAGTTGGAACTGTCAGCACAATGAGTGAGATTGTTGAAGAAAGTAAGGCAGATGGTGCATTTTATGTATTCCTTAATCTTATGAATCTTGCAGCACTTATCAGTGCCAACTTAGGAGTAATGAATCTGCTGCCAATTCCGGCACTTGACGGAGGCAGACTTGTATTCCTTATAATAGAGGCATTAAGAGGCAAGCCGGTTAAGAGAGAGCATGAGGGAATTGTTAATTTCATAGGTATGATACTTCTTGTCATACTTATGGTTGTTTTATTTCTTAAAGATATAATGGCATTGTTCTAATACAGAAAGGACACAGGGGTTATGTACAGAGATAATACTAAGGTTGTTAAGATAGGAAACCGCATGATTGGTGGCGGCAATCCTATTCTTATCCAGTCAATGACTAATACACATACAGAAGATGTTGCGGCAACAGTAGCACAGATTAAGGAGCTTACCAAAGCTGGTTGTGAAATTATCAGATGCACAGTTCCAACTAAGGAAGCTGCACTTGCAATCAAAGAGATAAAGAAGCAGATAGAGATACCTCTCGTTGCTGATATACATTTTGACTATAAGATGGCTATTATGGCAATAGAGAATGGGGCTGACAAGATTAGAATTAATCCGGGCAATATTGGAGGAACAGACAAGATAAAGGCTGTTGTTGATGTTGCAAGGGAAAGAAATATACCAATCAGGGTTGGTGTCAACAGCGGTTCACTTGAGAAAGACCTTATTGAGAAATATGGCGGAGTAACAGCAGAGGGAATAGTTGAGAGCGCACTTGACAAGGTTAAGATTATTGAAGACTTAGGTTATGATAATCTTGTTGTCAGCATCAAATCTTCTGATGTAATGATGTGTGTTAAAGCACATGAGCTTATTGCAAAACAGACTAATCATCCGCTTCATGTTGGAATTACTGAGTCTGGAACGATATTCTCAGGAAGCATTAAGTCATCAATCGGACTTGGTCTTATACTTAATCAGGGAATTGGCGATACAATAAGAGTTTCTCTTACAGATGATCCTGTAAGGGAAATAGAGGCTGCGAAACTGATACTTAAGACTCTGGGCTTAAGAAAAGGCGGAATAGAAGTTGTTTCATGCCCTACATGCGGAAGAACAAGAATTAATCTTATAGACCTTGCAGGAAAGGTTGAGAAAATGGTTTCAGGGTATGACCTTGACTTGAAGCTTGCTGTAATGGGATGTGTAGTTAACGGACCGGGAGAAGCAAAGGAAGCTGATCTTGGAATTGCAGGCGGTGACGGCTGCGGAGTACTTATTAAACATGGAGAGATTATTAAGAAGGTTCCAGAAGAGGAACTTCTTGATACACTCAGGTATGAACTTGATAATTGGAATGAGTGATACATATGTACAGATTTTTTGAAGTGTTTAAGACGCTGAAGCTGCCAGAGGATCTGGCGGTGTATTTTGAGAATGTTGAAGTAACTAAAGTCTCGAAAACATCGACCAATTCTCTGGCACGCGTTTATATAAAGAGTGACAGGGTAATAGAAAAACCAATAATATTCAAGGTTGAGGATGCATTAAAGAAACAGATATTCCGTATATCCAACATGGACGTGCGGATTATCGACAGATATGTTTTGTCAGCACAGTATACGCCACAGACTGTAATGGATATATATTATGACAGTATCCTTGCAGAGCTGGAGAAATACTGGACACTTGAATATAATCTTTTAAAGAATTCCCAGTGGGAGTTTGAGAAAGAGGATATGCTTGTATTCACGATTGAGGACAGTTTCCTTGCACATCAGTATGCTGATACACTGACAGATTATTTCAAGAAAATATTCCTGAACAGATTCGGGTTTGAGATAGATGTTGAGTATCAGTATGCCAAGAAGAAGGAAAGCCAGTACGAGAGAGAAAATGCATACAGGATTAATCTTCGTGTCAAAGAAATTGAGAATAATATAAAGGCGGCAGCAGAAGATAATGCTGACGGCAGGGATGATAAGAAGCTTACTTCTGAACAGAAGGCAGCAAAGAAAGCTGAGACAGCAGCTAAGCAGAAGGCGGCAAGAGCAGCATTTTTTGCAAGCGATAACAGAGGCAGGGAAGAGCTTAAGACATACAGCAGAAAGCCTGCTAACGAAGATGTTTTATATGGAAGAGATTTTGACGGTGATGTAACACCGATTGAACAGATAGATACGGCAATCGGAGATGTTATTATCTCTGGTATGGTCCGTAATGTTGAAATGCGTGAAATCCGTAACGAAAGAACTATTATTATGTTCAATGTCACAGATTTTACAGACACAATTACAGTAAAGGTATTTGCAAAAAATGAGCAGGTACCGGAGCTTTCAGGTGTTATCAAGAAGGGGAATTTCTTAAAGATTAAGGGTAATGCTACATTTGACAAGTACGACCAGGAAATATCAATTGCCAATGTGTGGGGCATAAGAAAAGGCTCTGATACAAGACAGGTGCGTAATGACCTCGCACTTCATAAGAGAGTTGAGCTGCATTGCCATACTAAGATGAGTGATATGGATGGTGTGTCTTATGTATCTGATATTATCAAACAGGCAATCAGATGGGGACATAAGGCAATTGCAATTACTGACCACGGTGTTGTGCAGGCATTTACAGATGCATTCCATACGATGAGCGACCTCAAAGGCTCTTATGCCAAGAAGGGTGAGAAGCTTGATTTTAAGATAATATACGGAGTCGAGGCTTATCTTGTTGATGATACCAAGCAGATAGTAACGAATCCGAGAGGACAGAGCTTTAACGATACATATGTTGTGTTCGACCTTGAGACAACGGGATTTTCTGCGGAAGTTGACAGAATTATAGAGATAGGTGCAGTCAAGGTGTGCAATGGTGAGATAGTAGACAGATTCTCTACATTTGTTAATCCTGAGATTCCTATTCCATTCAGAATAGAGACGCTTACGCACATTAATGACCAGATGGTTATGAATGCACCTAGGATAGAGGAGATTCTGCCTAAGTTTCTTGAATTCTGCGAGGATGCTGTTATGGTTGCACATAATGCGGAATTCGATACGAGCTTTATAATCAATAAAGCAGAGAAGATTGGTATAAATGTGGATACTACCATTATAGACACAGTGCTTCTTGCACAGTTTCTTATGCCAAATCTTCATAATTATAAGCTGGATACGCTTACAAAGCATCTTAATGTTGTACTTGAAAGCCACCACAGGGCGGTTGACGATGCTGCTGCGACTGCAGACATATTTGTCAAGATGATTAAAATGCTTTACGACAGGGATATTCCTGACGTTGATAAGCTTAATGAAGAAGGTAAGATGGATGAGAACGCCATCAAGAAGCTTCATCAGTATCACTGTATAATTCTTGCTTCTAATGAGATGGGAAGGATTAATCTGTACAGACTTGTTTCTGCATCACATTTGCAGTACTTTAACAGATTCCCTAAGATACCGAAGAGTCTTGTTAACCAATACAGGGAAGGTCTTATTATAGGAAGTGCGTGTGAGGCAGGTGAGCTTTTCAGAAGTCTTGTAAATGGTCGTTCAGAAGCAGAGATAGCGCGAATAGTTAATTTCTATGACTATCTTGAGATACAGCCAATTGGCAATAACAGGTTCATGATTGAGAAAGAGGATTGCTATGTCCAGAATGAGGAGGATTTGCGCAATCTGAACCGCAGAATAGTAGAACTTGGGGACAAATTCGGCAAGCCTGTTGTGGCGACCTGCGATGTGCATTTCTTAAATCCGGAGGATGAAGTGTACCGTAGAATTATCATGGCAGGAAAAGGCTTTGATGATGCGGATAATCAGGCACCGCTGTATCTTCATACTACTGAAGAAATGCTTCATGAGTGCGATTATCTCGGAAGCGACAAGGCATACGAGGTTGTTGTAACCAACACTAATAAGATTATGGATATGTGTGAGGAAATTGAGCCTGTAAGACCGGATAAATGTCCTCCGTTCATTGAGAACTCTGATCAGATGCTTCGTACAATCTGTGAAAATAGAGCTCATGAGATATATGGTCCGGAGCTTCCACAGATAGTAACTGAGCGATTAGAGCGAGAGTTGAACTCAATTATCTCTAACGGATATTCCGTTATGTACATAATTGCACAGAAGCTTGTATGGAAATCTAATGATGACGGTTATCTGGTTGGTTCAAGAGGTTCGGTTGGTTCTTCATTAGCAGCAACAATGGCGGGTATCACCGAGGTTAATCCGTTAAGCCCGCATTATCTGTGTCCAAAATGCTACTATAATGATTTCTATTCAGATGAAGTCAAAGCATTTGCCGGAGGCGCAGGCTGCGATATGCCTGATAAGATATGCCCAAAATGCGGAGCGAAGCTTAATAAGATGGGATTTGATATTCCGTTCGAGACTTTCCTTGGTTTCAAGGGAAACAAAGAGCCTGATATCGATCTTAACTTCTCCAATGAATACCAGAGTAAGGCTCATGCCTACACAGAGGTTATCTTTGGAAAAGGACAGACTTTCAAAGCCGGAACTATCGGTACTGTCGCAGAAAAGACGGCGTATGGTTTCGTTATGAAGTATTTTGAAGAGAAGTCAGCAAAGAATGCACTTGAGGGCAAGCCTCCTATTGTTAAGAGAAAATGTGAGATAGAACGAATAGCAGAAGGCTGTATTGATATTAGAAGAACTACAGGACAGCATCCAGGTGGAATTGTTGTACTTCCAATTGGTGAAGAGATTCATTCATTTACACCGGTACAGCACCCTGCAAATGATATGACGACATCTATAGTAACAACACATTTCGATTACCATAGTATTGACCACAACCTGTTAAAGCTGGATATCTTAGGACATCTTGATCCTACAATGATACGAATGTTACAGGATTTAACGGGAATTGATCCTCTTGAGATTCCACTTGATTCTAAAGAGGTTATGTCGCTGTTCCAGAATACATCTGCACTTGGAATCAAGCCTGAGGATATAGGCGGCACAAAGTTAGGAGCACTTGGAATACCAGAGTTTGGTACTGACTTTGCTATGCAGATGCTTATGGATACTAAGCCACAGTATTTCTCAGACCTTGTCCGTATCGCAGGACTTGCGCATGGTACTGATGTATGGCTTGGCAATGCACAGACTCTTATTAAAGAAGGAAAAGCTACTATTTCAACAGCTATATGTACACGAGACGATATTATGATATATCTTATCCAGAAAGGACTCGATTCAGAGGAATCATTTAAAATAATGGAAATGGTCCGAAAGGGTAAGGTTGCATCCGGCAAATGTAAAGAATGGCCGGAGTGGAAGCAGCACATGATTGACCATGGTGTACCAGACTGGTATATATGGTCATGCGAGCGAATTAAGTACATGTTCCCTAAGGCACATGCTGCGGCGTATGTTATGATGGCATGGCGAGTTGCATACTGTAAGGTATTCTATCCGCTTGCATATTACACAGCTTACTTTAGTATAAGAGCCACAGCATTTGACTATGAGAAAATGGCTATGAGCCCTGTAAGGCTTGAACACTACATTGCTGAGTACAAAGCCAAGAAAGCAGAAGGTACAATCTCTAATACAGAAGAAGATGAACTTGGTGTAATGCGTATTGTTCAGGAAATGCATGCAAGAGGCTATGAATTCACACCTATAGACATATATAAGGCAAAGGCAAGAACATTCCAGATAATTGATGGAAAGATTATGCCATCATTCAAGGTTATATCAAAGGTAGGTGAGGTCGCCGGAGAGTCAATAGAGATAGCCGCCAGAGATGGCGAATTCTTATCAAAGGATGACTTACGCCAGCGAGCCAAGATAGGACAGTCAGCGATTGATAAGCTTTCAGAGCTTGGAATACTTGGAGATATGACAGACAGCAACCAGTTGTCACTGTTTGACCTGTAATGGGAAATTGATGTCAGAGGATATCTGCTTGTGTTGAGGTGATGGTGGCTTGGGCTGAGGAATAATGTTATGGGGATGCGCGATGGCGCTGTGCTATGGTGATGCGTTATTGTGATACATTACGGTGATGCGCTATTGGGCAAACGCCTACTAGAATGTAGCGGATAACAGAATTAGTGGGTGGTTTTTATATAATATTGCAATGGTTTCGGAGCAGAGACCTACAAAAGTATCTAAGTATTGTACTTTTGTAGGTCTTTTTCTTCAAATTTCATAGAATAAAGCGACACATTGCTTGTGATTGACCTACGCAATAAGCTAAATTGGATGTTTGCGTAGGTTTTTCTTATTGAGATATCTCTATTAGCAAGAAAATTCACCTACTAGGATTGAATGTAAGAATATAATAGTAGGTCTTTACTTTCTGATTACAGTGTAAATGTGCAGAAAGCCAGTAAACAAGCGGCTTCGCAGGCATGTCAGTCCTGTTTAAAAGTCAATAATTGAAAAAAATTGAACTTTTTTGAAACTTTTTAAAAAAAGTTGTTGACAATGTGTGTACCTGATGATATTATATACAAGTCGCCGCGGTAAGCGGTAACAAATAAGACTTAAAACACCAGATAAATACTGGGTTTGAGCGATACAGATCTTTGATAACTGAATAGAAAGACAACCTTGAAATTCTTTGAGAATTTTAAAATGATTCATTAATGAATCTTGCGAGTATCGAAAGATACACGAACCTAAACAGTAAGTTTTGGTAAAACTATTTAAGCTAGTTAGTTTATAACTGACGAGGCAAACTTTTTATGAGAGTTTGATCCTGGCTCAGGATGAACGCTGGCGGCGTGCTTAACACATGC
>ERZ780076.733-NODE-733-length-13468-cov-3.654067_pt1 | contig 13468 bp, 8 predicted proteins | sample MGYA00511022_ERZ780076 | MGnify/ENA primary metagenome ERZ780076 (study PRJEB29588, sample SAMEA2148733) | human gut metagenome | biome: human gut; feature: human-associated habitat; material: faeces | place: Denmark | collected 2008/2010 ... | reverse complement strand
CTTCTTGACCTCAAGGATGATGGAGCCGTAATTCTTGGCTACCAGATCTCTCTTGCTGACTGTATCCTCAAGCTCAACGCCGAGTTTATTTCCAAATGCCATCTTGCTGACAGCCTCTATGATACCGCCAAATCCTACTGCATATGCAGACTGGATCTTGCCCTCTTTTATCTTCTTGTTGAGGAGATCATACATGTAGAGAACATTCTCATATACAGGTATATCGTTCTCATCCTTATCTACATCCATCTCCACAAGTACATTTCCAGCCTTCTTGAGCTCAGGTGTCACAACATCCATGTAACTTGCCACATCAACTGCAAATGATACGAGTGTTGGAGGTACGTCTATATCGTTGAATGTACCTGACATACTATCCTTACCGCCGATAGATGGAAGTCCAAGTCCTATCTGTACATCATATGCACCGAGGAGCGCTGCCAGTGGCTGTCCCCATCTATATGGGTCTGTACCAAGTCTCTTGAAATACTCCTGGAATGTGAGTCTGATCTTGCTCACATCTCCACCTGCTGCAGCGATCTTGGCTGCCGATGTAACTACCGCATATACTGAACCGTGATATGGGCTCCAGCTTGAGAGATATGGATCGAATCCGTAGCTCATCATGGTGATAGTGTCTGTCTTGCCCTTGAGTACAGGAAGCTTTGCGATCATGGTCTGGGTAGGTGTCAGCTGATACTTACCACCATATGGCATAGTAACTGTTCCAGCTCCGATAGAGCTGTCGAACATCTCAACAAGTCCCTTCTGTGAACATACATTGAGATCTGACAATGTATCAAGCCATGCTTTCTTGATATCCTGTGGCTCCTTAACTGAGTCAAAGTAATTGTCTGCCTTGCTTGGCACCTCAACCTTAACCTCTGTTTCCTGATGAGCACCATTGGTATTCAGGAATGCACGTGAGATATTTACAATGTCCTTGCCTCTCCAATTGAGTACCAGTCTAGGCTCCTCTGTAACCTTTGCAACTACTACAGCCTCAAGGTTCTCCTCCTCTGCGTATCCGAGCATAGTATCAACATCCTTAGGATCAACCACTATAGCCATACGCTCCTGGGACTCTGATATTGCAAGCTCTGTACCGTCAAGTCCTGCGTACTTCTTTGGCACCTTGTCAAGGTCTACCACAAGTCCGTCTGCCAGCTCACCGATGGCTACCGACACACCGCCGGCACCGAAGTCGTTACACTTCTTTATAATAGATGAAACCTCTTCTCTTCTGAAGAGTCTCTGTATCTTTCTCTCTGTAGGTGGGTTACCCTTCTGAACCTCTGCACCACATGTCTCAAGTGAGTGTGATGTGTGGGCCTTAGAAGAACCTGTAGCTCCGCCACAGCCATCACGGCCTGTACGTCCACCGAGAAGGATGATGACATCTCCCGGATCAGATGTGAGACGCTTTACTGCACGTCTTGGAGCTGCACCCATGACTGCTCCGATCTCCATTCTCTTTGCAACATAATCAGGATGATATATCTCATTTACAAGACCTGTTGCAAGACCGATCTGGTTACCATATGAGCTGTATCCACGAGCAGCTGTTGTGACGATCTTACGCTGTGGAAGCTTGCCCTCCATAGTATCCTTAAGGGACTTTGTAGGATCAGCTGCACCTGTAACTCTCATAGCCTGGTATACATAACCTCTTCCTGAAAGTGGGTCTCTGATAGCTCCGCCCAGACATGTTGCAGCGCCACCGAATGGCTCTATCTCTGTAGGATGGTTGTGAGTCTCGTTCTTGAAGAATACAAGCCACTCTTCCTCTACTCCGTCTACTACTACAGGAACAACTATAGAACATGCATTGATCTCGTCTGACACTTCCATGTCATCGAGCTTGCCTGCTGCCTTGAGCTGCTTCATACCCATCAGAGCTATATCCATGAGACATACAAACTTGTCATCTCTGTCCTTGTACATCTCTTTCATCTCTGCTCTGTACGCGTCAAATGTCTTCTCAAGAAGATCCTTGTAATCTCCTTCATCAAACTCTACATCTGTGAGCTCTGTTGAGAATGTTGTATGACGGCAGTGATCTGACCAGTATGTATCGAGCACTCTGATCTCAGTCATGGATGGATCTCTCTTCTCCTCGCCCTTGAAGTAGTTCTGGATGTGAAGGAAATCCTTGAATGTCATGGCAAGTCCAAGTGAGTCATAAAGCTCCTTCAGATCTGCCTCAGCCATATCCTTAAATCCGTCAAATATATGAACATCGGCTGGCTCCGGGAACTCAGTTACAAGAGTCTCAGGGATCTCCATGCCACATATTCTTGAATCAACAGGGTTTACACAGTAATCCATGACAGCCTTCAGCTGCTCGTCTGTCACGTCGCCTGAGAGTACATATGTTGTGGCAGTCTTGATGACAGGCTCCTCATCCTCTGCAAGAAGCTTTACACACTGCTCTGCTGAATCCGCCCTCTGATCGAACTGACCAGGAAGTGCCTCTACTGAGAATACCTTGTCTGTAGCTGCAAGCTCTGGCTCGCCCTCGTAGATAACATCTACTGGTGGCTCTGCAAATACTGTCTCAAGCGCCTTGCTGTAGGTCTCATCCGATATATTCTCAATGTCATATCTGACAAGGACTCTTACATACTCAGCTTTGATTCCCAGGTAGTTCTTAATCTCTTCGTGAAGTTCCTTTGCCTTGACCGCATAGTCAGGCTTTTTCTCAACATACACTCTCTTGACCTTACTCATGTCATACCTCCATAGTAAAAGCGTTTTTCATGCAGGCGAAAATATTTTCCGCCCTTTTATCTCAATTATTTTATAATAGCATTTATCTTGATTTTTTTGTAGTGTTTTTGTATCAGTTTACAAATTTTTGTATAATACACCAATTATTCTGTTCTTTTCAATATAAATTTATTATTTTATTAAAGCTTTATAAAGAAATACAATATGTATCCTTCTGTAAACTTATCATACCTATCCTATCTTAGTTATGTAGCCTTCTTATCATCTTAAATATCACCGAATTCTGGTATATCATCGGCGAGTTCTGGCAGTAGAATATGATTCCGTCCGTCGGCGCATATATGTCTGTGGTGTTCTCACCTGTCATCGGGTTGATGATGTTGGCTATGATGTCGCCTCTTACCACCTCATCCCCTGGCTGAACGAGTTTTTTGAAAAATCCTGCCGCATGCTCCGATCTGATGCTGAGAAGATCCTCCTCATCAAGTATCGTCGATATATAGCCGGCATGACAGTTATACCTTATCACGCCCATACGCGTAAGAAATCTGAGCACTGATGACACCGCCTGGCTTGCACTCTCTCCGTTGATGGTATCTGTTACGCCCGAATATACCGAGAATGCATCTGTTCCGCGCATCTGCCAGTTGTAATTCAACGTCGCCCTGTCATATGATCGTGGCTCCGCTGTGAGAACGTATGGCATACCAAACTGGTTTGCCAGACTGTTGCTCTGTCTTCCGGTCTCGATCATGCGGACGTGCGGGATGAACTCACCGTCCATATAAAAGCTTGCAAACTGTATTCCGTATGCATAACCGGTGACCTTCTCCATGACCGCAGCCGCAATACGGCTTGTCGCCGGTCCCTCTGGATTTCCCGGAAATGATCTGTTTATATCTGAATTATCTGTTATCCAGTATTTCTTACCGACATTGAATGAACTGTAGTTGAGTGATGGGATGAGCAGTATCTGCTTGCCTGACACTATGGCTCCCCTGGCCTCAAGCTCACTGAGCTTCTTTGCAAGGAGAGAACTTATGTAGAGCTGCTGAAATTCATTTCCTCGCATCGCGCCAACTATACATGCAGTCTTCTCACCGCTTCCATATGAGAAGCCCTGTATCTCATATTCGCCTCTGTAGGCTGTATTCATCGAATATATGATCTCTTTATTCATGCGCACCTCCGAATATACGGGCAACAAGCGAGCCCTCTTCTATGACCGGATATTCTCTGAGTGAGAACACGATTCCATTTCTCGGAGATCTGATTGTCTCCTCGACAGCTCCTGTTAGAACGTTCACTATCCTGCCTATTATCTCACCCTGCTGGATATATTCTGAGTGCTTTGCAACCGGAAGGAATATACCACTGCTCTCCGCATTGACAAATTCCACATCCTTATCCTTCGCAAATTTAGGCTTGTGCTGAACCTCCACATCCCCCTGCCATATCCCCATCTTCTTCATGAGTGAGAACAGACCATCCACTATCTGATTTGAATAATCATAGTCTATCTTGAGGGCAACTCCGGACTCCACGACCATACTCTTGACACCTATCTCATTCAGTGCGTGGGCAAGGCTTCCCTCCATGACTGTGGACGATGGATGGATCCACACCACATCGACGTTCATACATGCCGCATATGGAGCTACATCGGATGCCACATCGGAGTTCACTCTCACCTGTGGTATCTCTTTGATATATACACTGCTGGAATGTACATCAACACATATGTCTGCGCCCTCTATATCCTTCATGACCTTCGCCGCAGTATACTCCCCCACAGTTCCGTCCTTTGATCCGGGAAACAGTGTATTCATGTCGATGTCAAATACCGGCACATCCCTGTACTGGGCCTCGAGCCCCATCGGATTGACAAATGGATACACATCCACTATCCCTGTCAGTTTATCGAAATCCTTCTTGATCCTTCTTATAAGTTCATAACAAATGTACTGTCCGGCAACCTCATCACCGTGTATACCCGAAACAATACACAGTCTCTTTTCCTTTCCCGTTGGGAAATCAGGCGCAAGGTGATTCTTCTTCACCCTCATAACTTCTCCGATCAGCATATTTGCTGAAACAACTGTCTCTATCATATATTACCACCCATTATACCGTTATCGTCTGCTATATTCCGTACACCTGCGCGTCAATTCCGCACAAATATAAAGAGCAGGGTACCTGTGCGTATCCTGCTCTTCATTGTACCTATATTATTATACATTACCAGGGTCAGTTCTTCAACCCTGACTGTTCCATCAAAATGCCTCACCTCTATATTTGTCCATACATCTGCCACTCTGTATTCAATCTATCCAAAGCTGCTGTCTACCAGTGTTTTATGCTCTCTTTTTGTACTCTATCCTCAGCTTGTCCGCTATCAGTGCTATGAACTCTGAGTTTGTCGGTTTACCCTTTCCGGCATTTACCGTGTATCCGAACAGGTCATTTATAGTATCGATCTGGCCTCTGCTCCACGCCACCTCAATGGCATGTCTTATCGCTCTCTCAACACTTGACGATGTCGTCTTGTACTTTTTCGCGATCGTCGGGTAAAGCAGCTTAGTTATATAGTTGAGCATGTTCACATCATGCACTGCCATGATGATTCCCTCTCTGATATACTGATAACCTTTGATATTTGCCGGGATTCCTATATCTCTTATGATGTCTGTAACATCGCTCTCTATAGTGTTGTCTATCCTGTGGTTCAGATTCTTCTCTGTAAGACACGTAAGGTTGTCCGTAATCTCTGCACTGCTCTCCTGCTTCTTGATATACATCTGTCTGAGCCTTGCCACAAGCTGAACCGGATTATACGGTTTCAATATATAGTATGTGGCTCCCATCTCAAAAGCACATCTTATGAGTCTCTGTGATGATACCGATGTGAGTACGACAAATGTCGTATCCTTGTACTCAGGAAGTTCACTTATATACTCCATGACACCCAGCCCGTCGATGCCTGTCAGACATATATCCAGAATCACTATATCAGGTTTATTTATCTTGATGGATTCTATCGCCTCATCTCCTGTACTGACCATATCCACTACTCTCATCTCGTCTCTTGATGCATATGTGGCGATCTGTTTTGCTATCTGTGTGCTGTCGCCATCAGCAATTACAATATTAAACCCTTTGTTTCCCATAATATCTCCCTTGTTATGTATAAGATTATTCAGTCATTAGCGCTACTCCTGTCTTCGGATAAAATAATATTAAAAACTATTTAGTTTGTCAAGTATTTTTGATATCGTTTTTAATATCATGTATTCAAACATCATTTTCGGACACATTACCCGACATTTCGCATTTTGGAATCAAGCCTTATCTTATCTGCAATTAAAGCGACAAATTCCGAGTTGGTCGGCTTGCCTTTTCCCGCGCTCACGGTGTATCCAAACAGATCATTTATGGTCTCAACTCTTCCTCTATTCCAGGCGACCTCTATCGCATGTCTTATGGCTCGTTCAACCCTCGATGCTGTTGTTCCATACATCTCCGCTATGGTCGGATAAAGCTGCTTTGTAATGGAATTCAGTATGTCCATATCTCCCACCGCGATTATTATCGCGCTTCTTAGATACTGATATCCCTTTATATGCGCTGGCACGCCTATCTCGTGAATTATATTTGTGACAGTCGTCTCAAGAAGTTCATTGTCTGGTTCATCTTTTTTGAATAAAACCTCCGTATTGTTGCCGCGTCCCTTTGTCGCCTCATCTAACACTTCCTTTACTTTCTGCTCATCATATGGCTGTTCGAGGACCCTGAGTACAGCTTTCTCTCCGACCATGGAAAATAAAAATTCAAGATAATTCCTGTGTTTTCTCGATGAACAGATGACAAACTTCACATTCTTAAGATTCTTGTTTTTTATCGCACTGTCAACCATCTCTGGAATATCTGTTCCCGCCACTACTTCGTCTACTATCACGATATCAGGTTTGTTCTCCATTATCTGTTTTATTACATTTTCTCCCTTTTCACAGCATCCCGCATATTCATAGTCCTTGAGATTACTTATTATGTTCTTCAGCTGCTCACTTTCTCTTTTGTCATGTTTCACCATCAAAACTTTAACATGACCCATGTCGTACTCCTTTCGCCTTGCTGTTATTCACTTGTTTTATTATATATATTCAATCTTTCCTTGGGAATATGTAGAACTTCGCAAGTTACGACAGCATCTTGTCGGCAGTCAGCGTGATTCAACACCTCCGAACAAAAGAGATCCCTGCACCGTCATAAAAGTGCAGGGATCTGTATTTTTTATTTAATAGAATATCTTATCTGACAGCAAGTTACCACAGAACACAGCAATCACTCTTTTTCACGGAGTTTCATGACGACCTCATACGCGGCAGGGTTGTGTTTTCTGAGACGTTCATCCATACGTGTGCGTCTTGCCTTATATCTTTCCACAAATTCCGGATGTTCCTTCTCAAGTCTCTCATAGAGCTGTTTTCTTCTTCTCTCTATGTGTTCAGCAATCTTATTTTCATCCTCTCCGGTCACTCTGACTATCTCTTCAATATGAGACTCCATGTGTTCAAGCCACTCATCCTCATCCTGGATATCCATCTGGCTCCAGAATCCCGACATGATCTGTTCCATATCCGCACCATTTTTCATGCTTCTTATAGACTCCTGTATATGCCGCTCTATCACATCCTCTGCGTCATCGCCAAATGCCCAGACAAGCTCCTGAACCATGGTGTCGGTCCGCTTTCTCCTTATATCATGATAGCTGTTATGTACTCCGACCAATGGGTACGGGCTTGATAAACCACAGTCCGCCAATGCCCTCTCTATAGTCTGTCTCACGCTGCCATTTTCTATCAGGTCACCGAGTCCCAGCTTTCTCAGCTGGACATTCAGCTGCCCGATATGCTCCGTTATGTATAGCTTAATACCCATATCTGCCAGGGTATCATACATTATGCGAAGTGTCTTCGCCGCCGTGACATCCACACTTCCTATAGCAGATGCATCCACTATGACTGCTCTGGTCTCCTCGTCAACCACATCCATTATATCTTTTTGAAATGTTGCTATATTTGCAAAGAACAGATTGCTGCTGAATCTGTATATGACCACATGCTGTATCGGATATGCGTGTTTGAATTTCTCAAGGGCAAGAAATTCTCCGTGTCCCGGTACCAGTCCCAGGAAATTTCTAGGTGGATCCGCTGCCTTTTTGATCACAGCCACAAATGAGAGTATCATTCCTATGAGAACGCCATTGATGGTCCCGAGCAGCAGCACTCCCAGAAATGCGCCACAAAATATATAGAATTCTACTTTGCTTACCTTCCACAATCTGGCCGCAAGATCAAATTCCATGGCACTGTAGAGTGCCGATATGACGATCGCCGTGAGCACAGGGACAGGAAGATATCCTATGAATCCTGTTCCGCACAATAGTATGACTATCATCACTACACCCGCGGTTATCCCTGTGAGCTGGGTTCGTCCTCCGTACTGTTCGTTCATGGTCGTCCTCGACACTGATCCGTTTATCGGACAACATCCCGTAAATGCTGCAGCAAGGTTTGCCGCGCCAAATGCCAGGAGCTCCTGATTGTCATCTATCTTATATCTATTCTTCTGCGCAAAATTGTTCTCTGCCAGAAGTGTCTCCGCCATGATAACCACCGCCACTGACAAACTCACCGTGAGAATATCTGGAAGCATTCTGCCGTCCACCTGTGGCACTATGAATGACGGAAGTCCTCTGCTCACCTCCGACAGACATACTATCCCGTACTCATCCATATCTATAAAGCAGGACATCACCGCCCCCGCTGCCATGACGCAGATTGCCATCGGGAACTTTGGTATAAGCCGTCTTGACACGAGAAGTATAACTAGGGCTATCACCCCCATGACTATTGATGGCACATTTGCATCCTTCACCGTTGCCGCTATATGCTCCATCAGTTCAAACAGCTCTCCTGTTCCAGATCCGGCACCGTAAAGCTTCGGGATCTGCATCAATATGATCGTGGCGCATATTCCAGATATGAAGCCTCCCATTACCGGAGTCGATATGTAGTTGACCAGCTTTCCCGCCTTAAACAGAAAGAACACTAGCAGCCATATCGCCGTGAAGAATGTTATCACCGGCACTACCCGCATTGCCTCTTCCGTTCCGGGAGTCACCCCCAGAGTTACCAGTGCAGCGCCGACAAGCGCCGCCGGCGCTGCATCCACCCCGAATATAAACTGTCTAGATGTGGACAGCAGTCCAAAAACTATTATCGGCAGCACCGATCCGTAAAGTCCATACACCGCCGGAAGTCCGGCTATCTGGGAATACCCCATGGATATCGGAATGGACACCGCCGCTATGATTATTCCCGTCAGAATGTCCGGGATTATATTCTCTTTTTTGTAATTCCTAAGCGTATGACACACTGAAACTTTTAAAACTTTTGATACTTTTATAGGTCTCTCCTCCTTGCTGCCTTCCAGCTCCTTTGTCGCAATCGTTTTGCCCATAGTTGTTTATTTCTGACGAAGCTATTATTGTTGCCGTCACACCTTTGGCTATACATAACAGCTAATTTTTATCTTTTTATGCTTAAAAGCATCCTATAGATACAATTTTATCCTTTTCAACAACTTTTTTCCACTAAAGATACAAAATTAAAGCAATTTATCCTTTTTACCTCTATTTCGCCGACTTTAGGATAATTTTGTAACTTATGGAACTCCAAACAAGCTTTTAAGGATAATCCGGAAAATTTCATCAATAGCAATCACCGTAATAATCACATGGTGATACCCATAAACAAGCTTTTCTCACAAAAAATATTCTTTTACAATATTTGCGATTTTTAGCTGATTTATAGGATTATCTAAAGTCTCATAGGTTGTGATCAGATTTATTGAAGGAATTATTCCATGGGATATGTATAGAGATATCTTATCTGCGGTTTTCTGCGCATATTCCGGCTTGTCCATCATCCCGAAATGTTCCCAGAAGAAGTATTCTCCGCTTAATGGATGCCTGATCGTAAAGTCCGGGAATACAACTCTGTCTCCAAGATTCAATATGCATTCATACCTAAATGGAATATTGTTAATAAATAGCTCTGTCGCTATAAGACTTTCAGACTTGGATCTGACAATGTTTCCAGAAATATTCTTGAATATCAGCCCCTCCTCGGCAAATTTATTTTTCTCATATGGTGAATTACACCACTTCTCCAGATCTTCATTATGAGATTCTATCGTAGGGTGCAATAAATCTTCAAATTTTGTTTTTGCTAACTCAGGAATCTTTCTCTGATAGTTCTCCAACTTTTCCAGATATGAATCTATACAATCTTTATCAAACTGCATGTCCATTTTCAGATATTCCAGATATTTCTTCTGCGCCATGAGCTGCGCAAACGACTTATTTCGTTTCGGAATATACTCCCTGCCACCATCCTTCGTCACATACCAGCGTACATACTTGCCACTATCAATCACCTGTATATTTCCTGGCGGCATCTTACTAATCTTCTTATCCAAACCAGCTATCTTTTCAGATAAATACCGGCTCTGCAATTTCATCATTTCATCAAATATAACATCACCCCATTTATATTATTTTATGTGGAGTATACCATCATTGATCAATATTTCAAGTAGTTTGGTGTGTTTTTTATGAACATTTTATACAATTCTCCAAATTGTATATATAATTATGAATAGAGATCTATTCTCGTTCGGTATAATGTAATTATTTGCCATAAAACAACCCCACTATCCCCCACACACCGATGAATGTTCTCGCACAGGAATTCTTGTGTTTTTTCCTAAAATGTAGTTATGCAAGCCCACCAGGATAATATTTTCCTTATTTCATCCATATTAGACTTTCAAGGATAATTTTCTTGATTTTTATCCTTTTATTGCAACTTTATTCCTATTTAGGAAAATATTTTCTTTTTGCCAACTAATTTCTATACTTTAGGATAATTTTCCAGTTGGCTTCCAATCTATATCTGTAACGGGGACGGAGGTACCTGTCCCTATCTGTAACGGGGACGGAGGTACCTGTCCCCTCCGTCCCCTCCGTCCCCAAGATAATTCGCATTCTCACACACTCTATCACTCCTCCAGCATATTCTCTATGAATATCCCATATCCCCTGGTTGGATCGTTTACAAATACGTGGGTGACGGCGCCTATTATCTTTCCATCCTGGACTATCGGGGAGCCGGACATTCCCTGGACGACTCCGCCGGTGAGCTCTAGGAGATCATTGTCTATGACATGAAACTCTATATTCTTATCGTCTGCATCGCAGTCAACTATCTCTATATCTATCTCGTACTTGCTAAGTTCGCCGTTCATTCTGGAATATATATATGCCCTGCCGCTGCGAACATCATCCCCTTTTGCTATATACATCCGTTCCGCATCACTGTATCTTGTGCTGCAGTACGCCTCATCAAGATGTCCGTATATACCACTTGCACTGTTGCCATCGATTATACCGACAAGTGCCTTTCTGTATGCAATGCTTCCCTGCAGCCTTCCGGGCTGCTCCGAGTATGACTTGCTTATATTGGTGATGTTCGTGGTGTACATTCCGCCGGTGCTGCATCTCATCATAAGTCCGGTATCCACATCGGACACACTGTGTCCCAGGGCCATAAACAGCGTGCCATCTACAAATGTGATCGTGCCAATACCAGAGACATCATCCTTAACCCAGGCACCAAGAAGATAGTTGCCACTCTCATTTTTCTCGGGAATTACTGACTTTCTGAATGTCTTGTCATCACGCACATATTCTAAGTCCATGCTCTGACCATTCCCAGCTGCCACCATGCTTAAAAGCTCTGACCTTTTTGATATGTCCCTTCCGTCAACGCTCACAATATAATCCCCTGTCTGCAAAATCCCCTCAACCGGACAGCATGTCTTTCCATCTGAATTCCTAAAGCTGCATACATCAACGACCATGACCCCATCCGTCTTCATATAGATTCCCATGGCCTCCCCTGATGGAATGACCTGTCTTTCATATATATCATCGCCAAATGCCTTGTCTTTCAGCTTCATACTCGTGGCATGATCTTCTATTGTCATACTGGCATTGTACGTTTCACCTGAATAACCATACATATTGATTTCCGAGCCTTCATTTTCACCCGCTCTTATGCTATCAGCCACAGCACATAGAACAAATAAGACCATAAGGAGCAAAAGATCCGCAACACTTACCCATAAGATCAGCTTTTTATATTTTTTCATAATCTATTCCTCCTTCTTAAGCAAAAAAAATAAGAGCAACAGCATCTGCTGTTACTCTTATTATGTTGATTTAAGAACAAGTTTATATCAGTATTTTTTTGTCTTTTCTGCCATTTGTTTCATCTCAAGTGCGTTGCTCATGACCGCATCAGTTATACTTGCTCCGCCGAGCAGTCTGGCTATCTCCGTGATTGATTCAGCCTCTGACAGTCTGACTATCTTTGTGACTGTCTTGCCCTCATCTGCGGATTTTTCTATGAGATAATGGCTGTCCGCCATGGCTGCGATCTGAGGAAGATGCGTGATACTGATAACCTGATGTTTTCTGGAAATTAATGCCATTTTTTCAGCGACCGCCTGGGCTGCACGTCCGCTTATTCCGACATCTATCTCATCGAACACGAGCGTTCCGATATTGTCCTCCGCCGCCATACACGACTTGACTGCCAGCATGATCCTAGACAGCTCACCGCCCGATGCAACATCATAGAGTGGTCTCAGCTTCTCGCCCACATTCGTGGATATCACAAAATAACAGTCATCTATGCCATTTGCCGTACATTCCGAAAGTCTGTCAAATACCATATCGAAATCGACCTGCATAAAGCTCAGATCTGAGAGAGCTGTCTTTATCTCCTTACACATAAGCTTTGCCTGCTTCTTTCTCTCCGCACTGAGTTTGTCAGCGGCATCAATCATAAGTTTCTTGGCTTTGTTTATCTTGCCTGAAAGCTCAGCAATATATTCATCATACTCTGATAATTTTTCGTATTCAGCCTTGCTCTCCTCAAGATATCTGTTGACCTCATCCACCGTGCTGCCATACTTTCCTTTTATGTCATTTATGACGTCAAGCCTCGACTCCACCTCGCGGAACTCTGAATCGTCAAAGTTCATGCTCTGCATATAGTTGCTGAGTTCAACGTTAAAATCATTTAACAGAGCGTCTATATTTTCCAACTGACTGTAGAGTCCGTCTATCTCATCGTCAAGCTCCTTTATGCCTTTAAGATTTACGAGAACACGGCCTATCTCATTTCCTGCGGATGACTGGTTCTCATAGCCGGTCACACTGTAAACCTCTGACGCTGCCGCAACTATATCCCTGGAATTTACCATCTTGTTGTACTGATGCTCAATATCCTCATCCTCGCCAGCTTTGACATTTGCAGATTCGATCTCCGCTATCTGGTATTTCAGGAACTCAGCTCTGCGGCTTCGCTCAGCCTCATCCATGGACAGCTTATCCATCTGATCCACAAGCTCAGTATAATCAGCATGTCTCTGTGCCACCTCGCGTTTCAGTGGTTCTATAGCTGCTCTGCCAAATTTATCCAAAAGTTTCATGTGCTCATTCTTTTTGAGAAGTGTCTGCTGCTGATGCTGTGTGTGCATGTCTATCAGAAGTGCCGAGACTTCTCTGAGCCTTGCGGCTGGGGACGCCCTCTTATTTTTTTAATTT
>ERZ780076.731-NODE-731-length-13489-cov-2.670240_pt1 | contig 13489 bp, 8 predicted proteins | sample MGYA00511022_ERZ780076 | MGnify/ENA primary metagenome ERZ780076 (study PRJEB29588, sample SAMEA2148733) | human gut metagenome | biome: human gut; feature: human-associated habitat; material: faeces | place: Denmark | collected 2008/2010 ... | reverse complement strand
GTTTACGTGGCGTGATCGGTGCAGGAACCAACCGCATGAACGTATATACCGTTCGTAAGGCAACTCAGGGTCTTGCTAATTATATCATTAAGCGCGGCACCCAGAGCAAGGGTGTGGCTATCGCATTTGACTCCCGCCGCATGTCTCCCGAGTTTTCCGATGAGGCAGCAAGATGTCTGGCAGCCAATGGCATCAAGGCATACATTTTTGAATCTTTAAGGCCTACCCCGGAACTGTCCTTTGCCCTTCGTACGCTGGGATGTACCGCAGGTATCGTAGTGACTGCAAGCCACAACCCTCCTGAGTACAACGGCTACAAAGTATACTGGGAGGACGGCGCACAGGTAACCGCTCCTATCGATAAGGACATCATCACCGAAGTACAGGCCATCAAGGATTATCATACCGTGAAGACCATGAGCAGAGAAGATGCGGAAAAAGCAGGCCTCTATCAGGTGATCGGTAAAGAGATCGATGACAAGTACATGGCTGAGCTGAAGAAGCAGATCATTCATCCCGATGTTATTCAGGAAATGGCTGATGACATCAAGATCGTATATACTCCGTTATGCGGTACCGGTAACAAGCCGGTAAGACGTATCCTGTCCGAGCTGGGATTTAAGCACGTCTATGTAGTTCCCGAACAGGAGAATCCGGATCCAAACTTCACCACACTGGATTACCCGAACCCTGAGGATCCCAAGGCATTTACATACGCACTGCGTCTGGCCAAGGAGAAGGATGCGGACATCGTTCTGGCAACCGATCCCGATGCAGACCGTCTGGGTGTGTATGCCAAGGATACCAAGACCGGCGAGTATGTGGCATTTACCGGTAACATGTCCGGTATGCTGATCGCAGAATATATCCTGAGAGAGAAGACTGCTACCGGCACTATGCCCGAGAATCCCGCACTGGTAACCACCATCGTTACTACCAATATGACCAAGCCCATCACCGAAGCTTATGGTGTAAAGCTGATCGAAGTACTGACCGGCTTCAAGTTCATCGGTGAGCAGATCAAGTTCTTCGAGCAGACCGGCAGCAACAATTATGTATTCGGTCTGGAAGAGAGCTACGGCTGTCTGGCAGGTACTCATGCAAGAGATAAGGATGCAGTTGTAGCAGTTATGTGTCTGTGTGAAGTGGCGGCTTACTGCAAGAAGCACAACATGACTCTGTGGGATATGATGGTATCCATGTATGAGAAATACGGTTACTTCAAGGAGACCCAGTACACCATTACCATGAAGGGTATCGACGGTGCAAGACAGATCGCCGAGATCATGGATAAGCTTCGTAAGAATCCGCCCAAGGCATTCGGTGACCTGAAAGTGGAGAAATTCCGTGACTATCTGAACGATGTAGTCATCGACATGGAGAGCGGCGAGAAGACCACTACCGGACTTCCCAAGTCTAATGTCCTGTATTTTGAGCTTCCCGACAATGCATGGTGCTGCGCCCGTCCTTCCGGAACCGAGCCCAAGATCAAGTTCTACATGGGTGTTAAAGGTAACAGCATAGAGGATGCACAGGCCAAGGTAGAGAAGCTGACCGAGGATGTAAAGGCTGTATTGTAACCACCATGAGCAAATGGCATGCAAGTATGTTATTCAGGAAAGCTCTGGAAGAGCGATTTTGCGAATGGGGTTCTGAATAGTTAATGTTATTTTTAAGAGCGAATCGCCCGGGAAGGGCGATTTGCTCTTTTATAAAAGTGGAGGTATCCGTGGCAAAGCTGAACATAGCAAACCTTAAGAAAACTCTATATTATTTGCAACGCAACGGCCTGAGGGAAACCTGGATCTCTGTAAGGGAACGCCTGACAGAGACAGACCGCTATTTTTATGTGCCCTGTCCGGAAGAGGAACTGGAAAGGCAAAGTTGCAGAAAATGGGATAATCCGGTTACACTCAGCATTGTAGTGCCGTTGTATCGTACCCCGAAAATCTATCTGAACAGAATGATAACAAGCGTTATGCAACAGAGCTATCCTCACTGGGAACTGATTCTGGCGGATGCCACAGAGGATCACAGTGTGGAGGAGACGTTGACAAATCAGGGATTCCTGATAGAACGGCTCCTGGAAAATGCGGAAACTGTTGCAGCGGATGCAAGGATCCACTATATACACCTTACGGAAAATGCCGGAATTGCGGCGAATACCAATCAGGCATTACTCTATGCAAGGGGAGAATATATCGGCCTGCTGGATCATGATGATGTATTGACACCGGATGCTTTGTATGAGATGGCAGATGCTATTACCAAAGCAAATGACAGAGGTGTCAGAGTTGCATTCGCTTATTCGGATGAAGACAAATGCAACGGGGATGAGACAAAATATTACGATCCCAACCATAAAGAAGACTTTAATTACGATTTAATCCTGAGTAATAACTATATCTGCCATTTTCTGGTGATGGATGCAGATCTGATGAAGAAACTGGCATTCCGGCCAGAATGCGACGGTGCCCAGGACTATGATCTGGTGCTGCGGGCAGTGTCAGAGGTGCTGGCCGCAGATGGCCGCTCCGGGGAGGAGAGAATTCTTCATATTCCCAGAGTGCTGTATCACTGGAGATGCCATGAAGCATCTACAGCAGCCAATCCCCACAGCAAGAAATATGCTTACGAAGCGGGGCTGCGTGCACTGCAGGATCATGCGGCAGAACGTGGGATCCCGGCAAAGGCAGAGGAGACCAGACATGTAGGATTTTATCGGTTACAATATACAGAGGTATTACAGGAGAGACCGGATGTGGCTGCCGTAGGTGGCAGAGTGCTGTCTGGGAAAAACCGCGGCAAGATCGCCGGCGGCAGAATGACTGCGGACGGAAAGGTGTTCTACGAGGGACTGCCGAAGGACTTTGGCGGTTATCTTCATCGGGCGGAGCTGTCCCAGGATGCAGAAGCGTTAGACCTTCGCTGCATCAGGATCCGGTCAGCTGACAGGGAAGTGTTTGAAAAAATCGTGGGAGTGCCTTATACGGAAGTAGTAAGAGGTCCGAAACAACAGCCGGTATTTGACAGCTCCACACTGCCTGCCGGGGCAGATATCCGGCTTTTAAGTCTGCAATTATCGGAAGCATTACGAAAACGGGGAAGACTGCTGTATCTGCCGGAGTATCCGGAGAAATGGGAGAGACTATGAAGGAAGTAACCGTCGTTATACCCAATTACAACGGAATGAAATATTTACCGGAATGCATGGCCTCCCTGTGTCAGGGACAGGAAAATGCACCGGAATATGAAGTGCTGATCATAGACAATGGTTCTGCTGACGGGAGCGTGGAATATCTGGACAGCGAATGGTGTCGCAAAAAAGAGGCACCGGCAGAAGAGGGGGGAAAACCGCAGGTGCGTCTGATCGCCCTGCCGGAGAACACCGGCTTCTGTCATGCGGTGAATCTGGGAATCCGGGAGGCACGAAGCTCCTATGTGATCCTGTTGAACAACGATACCAGAGTAGAAGCTGGATTTGTGAAAGGACTGTATGATGCCATTCGGAAAGATGAAAAGATCTTTTCCGTCAGCGCCAAAATGCTTATGTGGGATAAGCCAGAGCTGCTGGATGATGCGGGAGACCGCTACTGCGTTCTGGGATGGGCATATTCCCGGGGAAAAGGCCGGCCTGCTGTGGATTATGACAAGAATGTCAGCATATTCTCAGCCTGTGGCGGAGCGGCAATTTACAGACGTCAGGTATTTGAGGAGATCGGCTATTTTGACGAAGCGCATTTTGCTTATCTGGAAGATCTGGATATCGGTTACCGTGCCCGGATCTACGGCTATGAGAACCGGTACGAGCCGACGGCATCCGTTCTGCATTACGGCAGTGCTTCTACGGGATCCCGCTACAATTCCCGGAAAACGGAACTTTCTTCTTCCAATAATATCTATGTCATCGGCAAAAATATGCCGCTACTACAGTGGATCCTGAATCTGCCGTTCTTTTTGCTTGGATTTGGCATAAAATTTCTGTTTTTTTGTAAGAAGAGAATGGGAAAACTATATTTAAAGGGATTGGCCGAAGGGTGGAAACGTACCGTGGGTCCTGTGGGAAAGCAGGCAAAGGTGCACTTTCAATGGAGCCATCTATGGAATTATGTGAAGATTCAGTGGCAATTATACCTGAATGTTTTTCGAATTCTTATGAAATCTTAAGAAATTGCTTCATAAATTCTTAAGTTGAGAAAAAACCACCGTTATTGTAGAATGAAATCGTTGAAAAGAAGCTTTTCGGACTTAAAGATTGGGTGACCCGTATGATAAAAGACAACCAGAAAGTCTTTAACAGGCTTCTTGTGATAATAGATGCGCTGATCACGGCAGCATCTTTTGTCCTTGCCTATTATATCAAATTTTATATCTTAAATGACGGTCCGGGGATCGGTGTCCTGCCGGTGCAGGATTATTATATGCTGCTTCCCTTTATTGTACCCGGTTATATGTTCCTGTATTACCGGTGCAGTGTGTATTCCCCGAAGCGTACGGTTCGCCGCAGACATGAGATATACAGTATCCTGCAGGCGAATACCATTGGCCTGGCGGCTTTGATCATTATTTTGTATATGATCATCCGTGAGATCAATTTTTCACGATCCGTCATGGCAATTTTTTATGTCCTGAATGTTTTTCTGACTTCCGTATTCCGTATCATCATGCGCAAGGCATTGCGTTCCATACGGAAAAAGGGGTACAACCTGAAGCACATTTTGCTGGTAGGTTATTCCCGGGCGGCGGAGGAATATATCGACAGAATCCTCAGCAATCCCCAATGGGGATATGTAGTGTGTGGTATTCTGGATGAGCACATCCCGGGCGGCACGACCTATAAGGGAGTGAAAGTACTGGGAACGCTTGGTAATCTGGAATACATCCTTCCGGAGAACAAGCTGGATGAAATCGCAATCACACTTTCCCTGAAGGATTATGATTATCTGGAAGGTGTGGTGGATATCTGTGAGAAATCCGGGGTGCACACCAAATTCATTCCGGATTACAGCAGTCTGATCCCCAGCAGACCCTATACGGAGGATCTGATGGGATTACCGGTGATCAATATCCGGTATGTACCGCTGACGAACACAGGCAATATGGTGATCAAGCGGGCAATGGATATCGTTGGTTCCATTTTCGGTATCATTATTACCTCACCGATCATGCTCATATCAGCAATTCTGGTAAAGCTGTCCAGCCCGGGACCGGTGATCTTTAAGCAGGAACGGGTAGGACTTCATAATAAGCCATTTTATATGTACAAATTCCGCAGCATGGCAATGCAGACGGCGGCGGAAGAGAAAAAGGGCTGGACGGTACGCAATGACCCCAGAGTCACCGGTATCGGTAAGATTCTCAGACGTACCAGTATCGATGAACTTCCCCAGCTGTTCAATATCTTAAAAGGAGATATGAGTCTGGTCGGTCCCAGACCGGAAAGACCGCAGTTTGTGGAAAAGTTCAAGGAAGAGATTCCCCGTTACATGGTAAAACATCAGGTACGGCCGGGACTGACCGGATGGGCACAGGTGAATGGCTTGCGCGGTGATTCCTCCATCAAGAAGAGAATCGAATATGATATTTACTATATTGAGAACTGGACCATTGGATTTGATATCAAGATCATTCTTATGACGTTCTTTACAGGATTTATCAATAAAAATGCTTATTAGTACAAGGAGAAGACAAGATGGCAACAAATTCTAACAACAATGGCGGCAATGGTCAGAGACCTGCCGGAAGCGGAAGAAAACCTTCCGGAAGCGCACAGAGACCTACAGGACAGAGACCCGCGGGAAGCGGTCAGAGGCCTGCCGGCAGTGGACAGAGAACCGGAGCTGCGAACGGACAGAAGAGAATGTCTGCCAAACAGCGTGCAGCCAAGAAGAGAAAAAAGGTTATCATCTTTGGCATAGAGATCGTAGTGATCCTGTTCATGGTAGCATTATTGTATCTGGTAATGACTCATACCAGCAATGAGGGCCCCAAGGTAACCGTTCTGGAGACAGAAGAACTTCAGATTCCCGAAGAGGTGCAGCAGGATGAAACTATGAAGGGCTATATGAACATTGCCCTGTTCGGTGTGGATGCCACCAAGGAAAGCCTGTTGTACAAGGGCAGCCGAAGCGATAGTATCATGATCGCCAGCATCAACATGGATACCGGTGATATCAAACTGGTCAGCGTATATCGTGATACGTACCTGAATATCGGTACGGATTCCTACCAGAAATGCAATGCCGCTTATTCCTATGGCGGAGCAGAGCAGGCGGTTAAGATGCTGAACATGAATCTGGATATGGATATTACGAACTTTGTGACCGTAGGCTATAAAGGACTGAGCGAAGTGATCGACGGTCTGGGCGGTATCTATATTGATGTGGACTCTGAGGAGATCAAGCATATCAACAACTATCAGATCGGTATTGCAGAAGTTTTGAAATGCGATTATACACCGGTAACTGAGACCGGTATGCAGCTGTTGAATGGTCTGCAGGCTACTGCTTACTGCCGTATCCGTTATACCGCTGGTAACGACTTTAAGCGTGCTGCCCGTCAGCGTGAAGTCATTCAGGCAATCGAAGATCAGGCAAAGAAAGCAGATTATGCAACATTGTCCAAGGTATTCAACAGTGCCATCGACGACATTTACACCAGTCTGGATTCCAAGGACATCCTGGATCTGCTGAGCAATATTTCAAATTATCGCATAGTGGACGAAGGAGGTTTCCCCGAAGAGACCATGCGTGACACCGGCAATATCGGTGCAAAGGGAAGCTGTGTTATTCCGGTAAATCTCGAAAGCAATGTAGTATGGCTGCATCAGTTCCTGTTTGATGATGCCAACTATTCCGTAACCAGCAACGTGAAGGAATACAGCAATAAGATTGAATCTGACACATCACCTTATATGAATAAGTAAGAAACAGTGTATAGAGTAAAGCAACAGGAATACAAGGGAGTCTTCCGGAATCTGCCGGGGCTCCCTTGTGCATTACCCAGAAGGTTATAATCCTCTTGGACAGTAGGAAAAGGCTTGTGCCGCAATAAGAGTTAAAGTATAATGAACCAGAGATTGGAAAAGTGAGGAGCGCTCTGACATGGAGATAGATGTGATCATTCCCCTGTATAAGCCGGGAAAAGAATTATTTACATTATTGGATAAACTGGGCAGTCAGAGCGTACCGGTACATCAGGTGATTCTTCTGAATACAGAAGAAAAATATTTTGAACAGCTGATCTACGGGATCAGATTTCTGGAAACCTATCAGAATATCAAGGTATACCATGTATCCAAAAGAGAGTTCGATCATGGCGGTACGAGACGGATGGGAGTAAAAAAGTCTTCCGCGGATGTCTTCGTGATGATGACACAGGATGCCATGCCGAAAGATGACAGGCTGATCGAAAAACTGGTGGAACCCTTGCAGGGGGAAGTGGCGGTGGCCTATGCGAGACAGCTGCCCAGAGAGGATTCGACACCGGTGGAGAGCTATACCAGAGAATTTAACTATCCGGCAAAGTCCCGGATCAAATCGGCAGCAGACCTGGACAGCCTGGGGATCAAGACCTTTTTCTGCTCCAATGTCTGTGCGGCCTATCGCCGGGAGATCTATGAGGAACTGGGCGGGTTCGTCAGACATACGATATTTAATGAAGATATGATCTATGCGGCAAAGGCGGTGGAAGCAGGATACTCTGTGGCTTATGCGGCGGATGCGCAGGTGGTGCATTCTCATAATTATACCAACGGGCAGCAGTTCCACAGAAACTTTGACCTGGGAGTATCGCAGGCAGAGCATCCCGAGATTTTTGCAGCATATCCTTCGGAGTCCGAGGGAAAACGAATGGTGAAAGATGTGACGGTATATTTGCGCAGCAACCATATGTCTGCCGGATTGCCCCATTTTTATATGCAATGCGCCTGTAAATATGCAGGTTATTTACTGGGAAAGAACTATCGCAGGCTCCCGAAAAAATGGGTACTTGCTTTTACTTCCAACAAGGAATACTGGAAACAGAACAGAAAGGATGTATGACTATGTGTGGTATTGTAGGTTATATTGGAACAGAACAGGCAGCACCGATCATTCTGGACGGTCTGTCCAAGTTGGAATACCGTGGATATGATTCCGCAGGTATGGCGATTTTTGACGGTGAGAAGATCAACACCAGAAAAGCAGTGGGAAGACTTAAGGTTCTGGAGAACCTGACCCACGGCGGAGAGAATATGAAAGGAACCTCCGGTATCGGACATACCCGTTGGGCAACTCACGGAGCTCCCAGCGATATCAATTCCCATCCGCATATGAACAATGCGGGAACCATTGCCGTGGTACACAACGGCATTATCGAGAACTATATTCCCCTGAAGAAAAAGATGCAGGATAAGGGGTATCAGTTCGTATCCGAGACTGATACCGAGGTATTGGCACATCTGTTAGACTATTATTACAAGGGAAATCCTCTGGAAGCCATCACGAAGGTGCTTCATCGTGTGGAAGGCTCTTATGCGCTGGGAATCATGTTTGCAGATCAGCCGGATAAGATTTTTGCAGCCCGCAAGGACAGCCCGCTGATCGTAGGAAAGAGCGACAACGGCAGCTTTATCGCTTCCGATGTTCCTGCGATATTGAAATATACCAGAACCGTATATTATGTAGACAATCAGGAAGTTGTGGAATTACAGCAGGGTAGTCTGCGTTTCTTCTCCGTGGATGAGGAAGAGATCGAGAAGCAGCCGGTGACCATTGACTGGGATGCCAATGCGGCAGAAAAGGCTGGATATGAGCACTTCATGCTGAAAGAGATCTATGAGCAGCCGAAGACCATCAACGATACCATCTCTCCGAGAATCAAGGATAATGATATTGTGATCGAAGAGCTGAACATGAGTGATGAAGAGATCAAAGAGATCACGAAGATCCATATTGTGGCCTGCGGCTCCGCATATCATACTGGAGTTACCGCAAAATATGTGATCGAGGGTCTGGCAAGAATCCCGGTAGAAGTGGATGTGGCCAGTGAATTCCGTTATCGTGATCCGATTCTTCAGAAGGGTAATATGGTCATTGTCATCAGCCAGTCCGGTGAGACGGCAGATACTCTGGCAGCACTGAGAGAGTCCAGGGAAAGGGGCTTCAAGGTACTGGGCATTGTCAATGTGGTGGGAAGCTCCATTGCCAGAGAGGCAGACAGTGTTATGTATACCTGGGCAGGTCCCGAGATCGCAGTGGCTACCACCAAGGCTTACAGTGCACAGCTAACTGCACTTTACATGTTGGCTATGAAATTCGCCAGGGTACGTGGTACTATTGATCAGGAGAAGTTCGCCGGTATGCTGACAGATTTAAGATGCCTGCCGGATCAGATCGAACTGCTTCTGGGACAGAAGGAGAAGATCCAGCATTTTGCCAACCGTTACGTGGGAGCAAGAGATATCTTCTTCATCGGACGCGGTATTGACTATGCAATCTCGCTGGAAGGATCCCTGAAACTGAAAGAGATTTCCTATATTCATTCTGAGGCTTATGCAGCCGGAGAACTGAAACATGGTACGATTTCTCTGATCGAAGATGGTACGCTGGTAGTGGCTTTGGCAACCCAGCCGGATCTGTTCCAGAAGACCATCAGTAATATGGTAGAAGTAAAAGCAAGAGGAGCCTTTGTTATGGCAGTCACCATTGAAGGCAACAAGGCCATTGAGAAAGCGTCGGATTATGTAATATACATCCCCGAGACCAATCCGTACTTTACCAATTCTCTGGCAATCATTCCTTTGCAGTTGTTCTCCTACTATGTGGCAGTGGGACGCGGCTGTGACGTGGATAAACCCAGAAACCTGGCAAAATCCGTTACTGTTGAGTAGAGTGTAATAACTTACCCATAGAGAGACTGCTTGCAGGCAGAACAGACTCTCTGTTTTTCAGGATTCATAATTGCTTCAGAAAGTTATCACAATTCGGACACAATTGACGGATATACTGTGTTCATAAGGTGAGAGGAAGAAATGAAACAGGTAATGGTAAAAAGAGTTTCTCACTTGCAACAGGATAGGAGGAAGCAATATGTACGAGAATGATAATTTTTCCGGTTACGGAACCGGCAATGAAAATACAACCGGTACATTCAGTGGAGCAGATCTGAATGAGACAAGAACAGAAAACAGTTATGGCTATGAAAATCATAGTACTACCCAGAGTGCAGCAGGAAGCACCAATGGTTACACCACTTATCAGATGGGCGGAACCACAGGCAGCAACAATACGGAGCCTAAGAAAACCCAAAAACATGGCGGTTACTTCCGGAAGGCAATGGTAAGTGTCAGCCTGGGATTGTTCTTCGGACTGTTCGCAGGAATCGGTTTCTATGCAGTACAGCAGGGAACCGGGATGTTTACGACCAGCACAGATACCGCAGTGGTAGATGAGATCGCTTCTGAGGCAACGACAGAAAGTACCCAGAGTGCACAGCTGGCTACCAATGTTACTTATGTAGAGTCCGATGTATCCAATGTGGTAGAAAAAGTAATGCCTGCCATGGTATCCATCGTAAATAACTTTACCGAGACAGCCAATGTCTTCGGACAGCAGTATACACAGGAAGAAGCAGCCAGCGGTTCCGGTATCATTGTAGGTAAGACCGATGATGAACTGCTGATCGTATCCAATAATCATGTAGTAGAGAGTGCAGATACTCTGACCGTTACTTTTATCGATGGCAGTGAAGCACAGGCACAGGTCAAAGGACTGGATTCCGATATGGATCTGGCAGTGATCGCAGTATCTTTAAATGATCTGAGTGATGATACCAAGAATGCTATTACAGTAGCAACACTTGGCAGCAGTGATGACCTGAAGCTTGGTGAGCCAGTAATTGCCATCGGTAATGCTCTTGGCTATGGTCAGTCTGTTACCAACGGTATTGTAAGTGCCCTGAATCGTGAGATCACTCTGGAGAACGGCTCTACCGGTACTTTCATCCAGACCAACGCAGCCATCAACCCCGGTAACTCCGGCGGTGCACTGCTGAACATGAATGGTGAGGTTATTGGTATCAACTCCAACAAGATCGGTGGTACTACCGTAGAAGGTATGGGATATGCTATCCCTATTACTTCGGCAAGTCCTATCATTGCAGATCTGATGGAGCGTCAGACCAGAACCAAGGTAGCTGAGGATGAAGTCGGTTACATCGGCATCTCCCTGCGGGAAGTAACTTCCCAGATCTCCCAGATGTACAACATGCCGGAAGGTATCTATGTAGTATCTGTAGAGGAAGGCAGCGCAGCAGCCAATGCCGGTATCATGAAAGGCGATATCATTACCAAATTTGACGGCAGCAGTATCTCTTCCTACTCTGATCTGCAGAAAACGTTACAGTATTATGCGGCCGGTGATTCCGTAACCGTAACGGTACAGAGACCTCAGAACGGTGAATATGTATCCATCGAGCTGAATCTGACACTGGGCAGCAGACCTGCAAGCCAGAAATAAAGAAATAACAGGTAAATAAAAGGAAATGGAAAGAGACCCGGGCGAGACATATGGTTTTGCCCGGGTCTTGTAATATTTACCAAAATATGAATAGTTATAAATGGTTTAGAAAAACTTAACTTGTGCCCCGCTACTTCATTGAGTATAATAAGCGTAGGCAATGAGAAGTGACTGGATCGGGGATTACACAATCTGGCTGCTTGCAGACGGGATTGTGTAAGGCACGAGACGGGGAGGGCGAAGCCCGGATATCGAGGGAACACGAAGTATTACCGAGATACACTGCGGAATAGTGGTAGGAAACAAAGAGGAGAATAACATGACAGATAATTATAATGATGATTATAGAGAAGTGATCCCTAAGGAGGAAAAAACAGAGACCGATGTGAGTGAAACTCAGGATAACGAAAAAAATAACGGAAACACACAGGTGGCGGATACTGCAAAAGAAAATTCCACCGAAAAAAAGTCAGAGGACAAAAAGGACAGCAGCGAATACGAAGATGTCTGCTTTATCTGCCGCAGACCGGAGAGCAAAGCCGGCAGAATGTTCAAGCTGCCCAACCATATCTGCATCTGCGATGATTGCATGCACAAGACCATGGAGACTGTGAGCCAGTTCGATTATCAGGGAATGTTGAACAATCCCAATGATTTCAACCAGTTTAACGGACAGAACGGATTCCCCAACATCAGTTTTGTGAATCTGGCGGATCTTCAGGGAGACGGCGGTATTCCCAACAAGCAGAAACTCAAGAAGAAAAAGAAGGCGGAAGGTCCCAAACCTGTATTCAATATCAAGGACATTCCGGCACCTCATAAGATCAAGGCCAGTCTGGATGAATACGTGGTAGGACAGGAAAAAGCCAAGAAGGTCATCTCCGTAGCAGTATACAACCATTACAAGAGAGTGGCCACTGACACTATGGATGAGATTGAGATCGAAAAGTCCAACATCCTCATGATCGGTCCCACCGGTTCCGGTAAGACTTATCTGGTGAAAACACTGGCAAGACTGCTGGATGTGCCTCTGGCTATTGCTGATGCCACCTCTCTGACTGAGGCCGGTTATATCGGTGATGATATCGAGAGCGTGGTATCCAAATTGCTGGCAGCGGCGGGCAATGACGTAGAAAAGGCGGAAAAAGGTATCATCTTCATCGATGAGATCGACAAGATCGCCAAGAAGAAAAACACCAACTCCCGGGATGTCAGCGGAGAGAGTGTACAGCAGGGTATGTTGAAGCTTCTGGAAGGTGCGGAAGTGGAGGTGCCGGTAGGTGCCAACAGCAAAAATGCCATGGTACCTCTGGCAACGGTGAACACCCGTAACATTCTGTTTATTTGCGGTGGTGCGTTCCCGGATCTGGACGAGATCATCAAGGAGCGCCTGACCAAGACCGCATCCATCGGTTTCAACTCGGAACTGAAGGATAAATACGATAAAGATACCGATATTTTATCCAAGGTGACTGTGGAGGATATCCGCAAGTTTGGTATGATTCCGGAATTTATCGGTCGTCTGCCGATCATTTGTACTTTACAGGGATTGTCAAAGGATATGTTGGTGAAGATCCTGAAAGAGCCGAAGAATGCGATTCTTAAGCAGTACCAGAAGCTGTTGGAGCTGGATGAGGTAAAACTGGAGTTCACAGACGATGCCCTGGATGCCATTGCCGAGAAGGCAATGAAGCGCGATACCGGTGCCAGAGCCCTGCGCTCCATCATCGAGGACTTCATGCTGGATATCATGTATGAGATCCCGAAGGATGATAACATCGGAAGGGTTACCATTACCAGAGAGTACATTGAAGGAACCGGCGGTCCCATCATTGACATCCGCAGCAATGAAATTCTGGAACAGGTGGAGAACCTGAAGCAGATTCCGGTGGAAGAGAAATAAATTGAGAGTTAGTGAAATACATTGGCAAAATCCACGAACTCCCGGAGCATGCGATACACATGTCTCGATGTAAGGTCTCCGGATGTGA
>ERZ780076.730-NODE-730-length-13495-cov-8.021577_pt1 | contig 13495 bp, 3 predicted proteins | sample MGYA00511022_ERZ780076 | MGnify/ENA primary metagenome ERZ780076 (study PRJEB29588, sample SAMEA2148733) | human gut metagenome | biome: human gut; feature: human-associated habitat; material: faeces | place: Denmark | collected 2008/2010 ... | reverse complement strand
AAAACGATTATTTACTGAAAATAGAATAAAAACCATCCAACAGATTTGCGGATGACCCCCAATATGCCGCCTTTTGCCTTCCAAAAGGCCGTCTTTTGCACGACAAAAGGCCACCTTTTACCGCCTAAAAGGCCACCTTTTGCAAACTCGCTGGTTTTCAGCGCGTTTGCAATGGCGTTTCAAAAGGGCAGCTGATGCCTGTCTGTCGTAATGTAGATGAAAACCGCCGGAACGTAGATACATTGTGTTAAAACATGAATTTATTTGTAAGAAAAATCCATTTTTAATCATTATTTATATTTTAATTTTGTATATTTGTCGCCGAATTATATTAACGTTATAAGCATTGATTCTACGACAGTTGTTAATGTTGATTACTAATATTAACTAAATACATGCTGAATATGAAAAAACTTTTACTCTTGTTCTTGACGGCGGTCTTTGCCGTCACGGCAATGGCGCAGACGTCCGAAGAAACTGCGCGGGAATTGCAGGGGGAGAATTCCTGGGCTCTTGACGCCCCCGGCGGGTATGCCTATTGGTATTATACGCCAGATGGAAACACACTGCTTACGCTTACTCCGTCGGCTGGGTATGTTTCCGTTTACACGTATGACGGCGAAGGTGACGCCGCTACCCAGGTTTCCCTGAGAGGCGTTTACAGGTCGTCCTCGATAAGCACCTACAGTCTGGAAAGAGGCCGGACGTATTACGTACTGGCCGGTGGCAGTGATACGGGTACGCTCACAGCCGAGATGGCTACCGGTGAGAACATTGGCAAGGGCTTGTCGGCTGACGACCCGATGCCCATCGTCGTTGGCGAGGAGGCTTACATAGGGTCGTCCATTGTGGCCGGCAGCAACCTGACATCGTATGCTAAATACACCGCTACTGAAGACGGAGTCCTGCAGCTTACATTGACAACATACGTGCAGGTTTCGGTCAACGGCGGTGCGCCGACATACGCTGAGTCGGTAAGCAGCGGTGAGTATGTTTACAAATTCCCGGTTGAGAACGGCCAGACCTACGACCTTACGTTTACCCACTACGGTCCGTTCATCCTCACGGCGGAGATGACCTACCCCGTTGAAGGCACTTTGGACATGCCTTTCACGCTTGTAGAGGGTGAAAACGAGCTGCCTGCCGAGACCGGTGAATATTGGTACACGTTTACAAATACCAGCACCGGCTATGGCGTTATTAAAGGTGGCAAAGGACTTAGGGCACAGGTAAAGGTCTACAACAACAAGGCCAACATTGATTACGAACAGACTTATGCAGAGTCGCTACCAGCTAGCTTTGACGTACGTTTCGAGCTGCCTTATCCTGGCACTACATATTATATAAGTGTAAATCGTGGAATAAGTGTTGACCAGCCAAGTACATTGACATTTACGGTTGAAGACTACAAGCAGGGCGAGAAGGAAGACAACCCGATTGTACTGGAGAGCCTGCCCACAACAGAAACCACGTCAAATGCAGGAGGAACGTATTATTACGCCGTGGATGTGCCTGCCGGCGACCACAAGCTCCTCAACGTAGAGGCACAGTCTGAAATAACGAACACAGCTACCTCGGTTGCCGTCTATGTACAGGGCAACAGCTATAATGCCACAAGTGGCAACGCTTCCGTCCGCGCGGAGGTGAACGGCGGCACGTCGGGTCAGCGTTATATAATAAGGTGGACATCACAAGAGGCACAGCCGATAACTTTCAGCGTTTCGCTTGACGACATCAATCCGGGCGACCTGATAAGCAATCCTATCGAGGCTGAACTCGGTTCAAACAAGATTGATGCCGACGGAACAAGATATTACACATACACTCCGACAAAGAGCTGCAAGCTCGTTTTGACAACGCCTAAGATAGAAACCACGGCTTCATTCTCCGTTTACAACTACGGATATTATAGTCCTGTGACAGCGTCGAACAGTGGAAACGAATATTCGCTTTCTGTTACTAAAGGCACTAAATATTACATTCAGATAGACAATGCTGCTGCCGGTGACGAGTTCACTCTGGCAGAGGCCGAGTTCGAGCAGGGCGAAAGCCGCGACAACCCCGTGATTGTCGAGAACGGGACGTTTACTTTTGGCGCGGAGACTTACAGTGATTTCTGGCTGCAATACACTGCCGACAGGGCCGGAAAGCTTGTCATCGAGAGCGACGTTCCTTATAATTACACGGAAAGGATGCAGTACGGCAAGTCTACGGACAGCTACTTGTCAGAAATGGTTATGGGCAGCTATGACGGCAGCACGTCAACAAACGTTTACGGTGCGGAGGTAAATGCAGCCGCAGGTGATGTGTTCCTTGTCAACTTGAAGATGGCGGCTCCCCACGAGGGATGCGAGGTTACATTCAAAATAAGGGACTTTGAGGCAGGCGAGGCGGCTTCTACAGCCATCGAACTGCAGAAAGACGAGACCGTATCCGTTCCTTCCGTATCGCGTACAGCGCCTATGTGGTACAAGGTTTCTTTGCCGGAAGCAAGCAAGGTTACCATTACAGCCGACAATTTTATCAGCGGATATTGGTATCAGGGCTTGGAGTCTACTACAGGTTCGGGCGAATACATGACATTCAAATACGATTACAACGAAGAAACTTACGTAACAACCTACACCTTTACCAAGGACGTTGCGGCTGCAGGTGATTATTATATAATGATAGACCAGTGCTATGGCAACACTAACATGACACTCTCTGTCGACACGTCTTCAGGCATAGGCAGCGTTGACGCAGGCACGGCAATCAGTCTGGACGGCAACACCCTCAATGTCAATGTCGACAATGCAGATGTCAGGGTGTACACCCTTTCGGGCGCGACTGTTGTCAGCGAGAAGGTGTCGGGCAGCGCATCGTTCAGCTTGGACAAAGGAATTTATATTGTAAAGATAAACAATACGGTGAAGAAAGTCATCGTAAGATAACATTAAAAACGTACAGGCGTTTGCCGTTCCGATACAAAGCGTGAACGGCAAACGCTTTTACATTCTCATAAAAAATCACTACATGAAAATTTTTAAGCAACTTTTGGTGGGCTTGGGCCTGCTGTTGTGCGTGCCGCAAGACGCCGAAGCCATAAAGGCTTATCCGCGTCCTGTCACCATAACGCAGCCCGACGGCACGAAAATCACCGTGAGGATACATGGTGACGAGAGTTTCCATTACACCACGACAATCGACGGTTTCATGCTCGAGAGAGATAAAACCGGCTTTTTCCGTTATGTCAATTACGACTTCAACACAGGCGTAAAGACCCTTTCGGCGCAGCGTGCGCGCAACGTAGGCGAACGTACCGCAGAGGAAAAGACGTTTGTCGCCAACCTCAAGGCGGCACAGCTAATCACCGCCGACATGAAAACACGACGCGCGCCGATGCTCAAAAAGCACGGCAGGGCGGTGCGCCCGTGGCTCAAAAAACAGCCTCTGATGAAGGCGAACGCCGCCACAGCCGATGCGGCGAGAACCGTTAGCGGCGACTGCGAGTATCTTGTAATCCTCGTGAACTTCGCCGATTGTGGGTTCCAATACAAGAATAAAGACTTTGAGACGTGGCTCAACGAGCCGGGTTACAGCACAAACGGCGGCACAGGTAGCGTTAAAGACTATTGGCGCGACAACTCGATGGGGCAGTTTGTGCCCAACTTTACCGTGGTTGGCCCTTACACTTTGTCGCAGAACCAGCTTTACTATGCAGGCAATGCGGAAGATACAGGCGAGGATGCAAACCCCCGTGCGATGATAAAAGAGGCTTGTCAGCTGGCCAAGGAGGCCAATTCAGACCTTGATTTCAGCAGGTATGATAATGACGGCGACGGATTTGTGGACAACTGTTACGTGATATACGCGGGCTACAGCGAGGCCAGCACGGCCAACCCTAATGACATGTGGCCACACAGCTGGACGATGGGTGACGATGTTTTCGAGATAGACGGAGTGAAGATTGACGAATACTCATGCTCCGCCGAGCTTGTAGGCATGCCCGGAGCGCCGGAAGAACCGACAATGGACGGCATCGGAACGTTCACCCACGAGTTCGGACACATTCTCGGCCTGAAGGACATGTATGACACCGACGACTACACTAACGGCTACGGAGTGGACCCTGGCGCGTACAGCCTGTACGCTTCCGGCAGTTACAACAACGACAGCCGCACGCCTCCCTGCCTGATGGCTTTCGAGCGTTTCCAGATGGGTTGGATAGATACAAATACCGAACTGACGGAGCTTAAAGACCCCGAAGACGTAGAGCTTAACAATATTTCGACAAACAAGGCGCGCTATATCAACGCGCAGCCCGACCGCGATGTCACCACAGGCGTCGAGTGGTTTATACTTGAGAACAGGCAGCAGACCGGCTGGGACAGGTACATCCCCGCACACGGACTGCTCATAACCCACTTCGACTACACACAGGAAATGGTAGACGAGTACTGGAGCGTGAACGGTCCCAACAACAACGCAAACCACCGCTGCATGTACATCAAGGCGGCCGACGGCGTTGACGACGAGAACTCGCGTGCCGGAGACACATATCCAGGAACAAGTGCGAGCACCGAGTTTACCGACACTTCTACGCCAAACTCACTTAACTGGAACAACGAGCCGGTAAACGTGCCCATCACGAACATCACTGAACAGGACGGCATCATACGTTTCCAGGTGAGCGGAGGTACATCAGTATGGGACTTCGTGAAGACAAACGTACCGACTGACATACGCGACGTGTCGGCTACTTTCACTGCGGAGATGACAGGGAACACGGCTGACGTGACCGAGACCGGCTTCTGCTGGTCGCTCGAGGAGAACCCGACGGTAGAGGGAGAGCACAAGACTGCGGCGATGGCTGACGGCAAGTTCAGCGCAGCCGTTGACAACCTGCAGCCCGGAAGCAACTACAACGTAAGGGCATACGCAATGATGGGCGACGGTACTGTTAATTACGGCTCGGCGATATTGTTCACAACCGAGTGTGCAACGGCGTCAGCTCCGTTCGTAGCTGATTTCCTGTCATGGACCAACGGGCAGCCCGACTGCTGGCAGATTGTCGACCGCAACGGCGACGGTACAACGTGGATTCTCGACGAAAGCACCGGTGGCTTGGTTTACCAGTTCAACTACTGGAACAACGCCGACGACTGGATTATAAGCAAGAGGCGCATACATGTGCCGGAAAACGGCGTGCTGTTCTTCTCGCGCGGTGTGGCAGAGACCACTACTGTTGAAGATTTGGAAGTCTATGTGTCTACCAAGACGAGCGACATCGACGACTTCTACCTTTATGAAAGGCTGTCGTTCGCCGATTATTTCGGCGAGCAGCACATAGAGGAAGTTGACCTTAGCCGCTTTGCCGGGCAGGATATTTACATCGCCTTCAGGTGCTGTTCGGAGAAGCTTCAGACCAACCTGTGGATTTGGAACGTAGCAGTTACCGAGAAACTGCCTGCGCCTACTATCACCACGTTCGACCAGACAGCTCCCGACCAGCTGTTTGTAGAGTGGACACCGGTGGAAAAGGCCAAGAACTATTACCTGTATTTCGGCAAAGAGACCGACGAGCCTAACGAGGTATTAGTGTTCGCCCCGATGGATTTCTTCGAGAAAACGGAGGGCGACGTGCAGCTTAGCACAGGCTCGATGTTCTTCACCGGCGACGCCACTGTTGAGCTTAAGGAGTTCCCGGAGGGCATAACCGACCTGAAATTCATGCTCACAACGTCAGGCCCAACCGGCACTTCAACCCTGCTTGTTGAGGGAACTAAGGACGGCACAACGTGGACAAGCGTAGGCCAGAGGCTTACTCTTAGCGAATATGACAACGAGGGACAGGAGTGCGACTGGCTTGCCTATGTGCAAGACCAGGGCTTCAAGAAGCTGCGCTTCAGGTTCACACACGGCGGACGCAACGGACGCGTGAGGTATCTTACGCTCGGCTATACCGACGGAAAGATTGTCGAAGACCTTTCAGGAGGCGGAACATGGGATGAAGAAACCGGAATACTTCATACTTCGATGGTAATCAATGCGATTACTCCCGGTGAGTTTAACAATGGACGTTATGTGGTATGGGTGGCTTCCGGCGACGGAAACTTCTTCTACGACCAGTCGGCGAACGCCTACTATGAGTACAGCGGCTCAACGTCGATAACCGATGTAATCGGCGAGTCGGGCATAAGCGTCACCGCAGGCGAGGGCTATGTCGGCCTTGACGGTCTGAAGCCGGGCTACCGCATCACGTGCGCTTCGCCCTCTGGCGCGCTGCTTTACAGCGGCGAGGCCGACGGCCAGCACGCCGACATCCGTCTTGACGGCCAGCGCGGTATCGTGATAATAAACATAGAAGGCGACGGCCAGACATACCGTACAAAGGTGATAGTAAGATAAAATGCCACAGGCAATGTCCTCACGGTAGACGCCCGGCAGGGCGGCCTGAAGCGGGCGGAGATGTAAAAGATGGCCTTTTGCAAGGCGAAAGGCCACCTTTCACCGCCTGAAACACGGCCTTTTGCAGGCTAAAAGACGGCCTTTTGTAAAGCCGCATGCAACCTGCTGACAGTCAGGTAGTTATGCCAAGACGGCAAAAACACCGCCAACAGGCATGCAAGGACAACGCCGAATAAACAAAAGATAACAACAAAACAATGAAAATAAGGAAATACATCTTGTCGTTAGTGGCGGCAGCCGGGTGCGCCGTCTGCGTGGCCGCGATAGGCGACGGGCGCAATGACGACAAACAGGAGAAAGTGAAGCCGGCGGAGAACATGCCCGCCAAGGTCGACACGCAGCGGTCGCCCTATTCGCTGATTAACCTTGCAGGCAGCGAGGACGGCAGGCCATACGGCCTCCGCCTGATGGAGGTCGACAACAAGGATGTGTCGCTAAGCTGGAATACTCCCGAGGCCACGGACGGCTATTGGGACGACTTCGAGACGCACGACGACTTCGTAATCAACTCGCCCGGCAGTGTCGGCTGGCAGTATATCGACGCCGACAACGCGAGGACGTACACGTGGCAGGCCTGCACCTTCCCCAATATGGGACAGAAGATGGCCTTCATCGTGATGAACCCGTCGATGACATCGCCGGCGACAGACACCAACCCTAACTATAAACCATTCTCGGGCAATAAGATGCTGGTTGACTTCTGCGCGGCAGACGTGCCCAACAACGACTTCATAATATCGCCTGAACTCAATTTCTCGAGCGACTTCAAAATCAGCTTCCGCGCACGAAGCTACAATGACGTTTATGCGCTTGAGCGCATCCGCGTGGGCTATTCTACCACTGGCATAAGCCCGTCAAACTTCACATGGGTGCAAGGAGGCGACTACGTTGAGCTTCCGGCAGAGTGGAACTTGTATGAATACGAGATACCCCAGGAGGCCAAGTATGTTACCATCAACTGCGTATCTGACGATGCCTTCATGCTGCTCATCGACGACATCTTCGTCGGTACGAACGAAGTACGCCCGGGCGTGATGCCGATGAAAGCTCCTGCCGCCGGGGCGAAGCTCACCGGCTTCAACATATACCGTGACGGCACAAAGGTTAACCAGGAACCTGTCACCGAGGTAAGATATACCGACACGGTTGACAACTACGGCACACACAGCTATACGGTGACTGCCGTTTATTCTGACGGCAGCGAGTCGGAACAGTCTGAAGCGCTGACGGTTGAAGTGCCTGACATCAGGCTTCTGCCTTTTGAGGACGACTTCGAGACATGGACTTTGGCCGAAGACAAGTGGAGCACGATGAACGGCGACGCATACGACGTGAACAACTGGAGAATAGACTACTATGCTACTGGACTTGTTGATCCGTGCGCCACGTTCAGATATTCAAATCTGGCGAACTACGACCAGTCGCTTGTCACACGTGAACTGAACACCGTAAACAAGGCCGCCACCTACCTGCGCTTCAACCTGAAACTGCAGAATGAACGCCACGAGAACGACGACTACCTTGCAGTGGAAGTGACAAGCGACGGCGGAAAGACGTGGAAGAACGTTGCGACGTTTGACAACAAGCAGGGCGCATTCGACTGGAAAGTATGCCAGTACAACATCGGCGGCCTGCTCGACAGCAACCTTTTCCGTATCCGTTTCCGTGCTTACGGCGCCATTTCGACATATATCGACTACTGGTATGTTGACGACATAAAGGTTTGGAACCCCGAGTGGACAACGGCAACGCTCACCGTAATGTCGGCCGACGGAGCTGTTGCAGGCTGCCCCGTGACGCTTACAGGCAATTCGGGAGGCGTGTACACAGCCACCACCGGCGATGACGGCAAGGTCGTATTCGATGAAATCGAGGACGACACATACACCGTGTCAATCGTGAACGACGGCTACAACATTTACGAAGGGGAGTGGACCGTAAGCAAAGATGGTGAAAACGCATTCACCGCTAAGCTTAAACGGCCTGTTATTACATTGTCGTCAACCGACGTGGCAGCCGAAATCGCGGCTGAAAGCAGCATCGAGAAGACCGTCACATTGAGCAATACCGGCGACGGCCCGATGACCTGGTATCTCAACACCAAGCCCGAAGCGGGCAGCGGCGACGCATCGCGTCTTTGGGAAATACAGGGCTCTTTCACCGCGTCCGGCGACCTCCAGTCGTGCGTTGCGTTTGACGGCGAGAACTATTACACCAGCTCTTCAATCGAACTTGGCGAGTTCTGGAAGTATGACAAGAACGGAACGCTCGTTGAACGCTTCCGTCTGCCCGACATGTACTTCCCCATTAACGACCTCACTTTCGACGGACGTTACTTCTACGGAAGCGACGGTACAAACCGCGTGTTCAAGTTAGACTTCTACAACAAGCGTGTGGCAGACATCATTACGGTTGATGCCGAGCCGGGTCTGGAAATCACCCACTGCTGCTACGACCCCGACCTTGGCGGCCTTTGGATTGGCGGATGGAATACGTTGGGGCTTATCAGCATGACAGGAAAAATAATGGTGTCGGTTGAGAACTTTGACGAAAACACAACGCTTTCGGTCATTGGTTCTGCCTATGACAATGTTACGCCCGGCGGCCCTTACCTTTGGCTGGCCGACGGATCGTCGTCTGAAACCATGATTGACCGCGTTGCGATATATCAGTACAATATTAATGAAGCACGCCTTACCGGCGTAAGCCATCTCGCAACCGACGTTCCGGGTTACAAAATCGGCGATGCCTCAACAGGAGTGAACAGGATTGGCGGTCTGTCGTCGTCGTTTGACATCAAGGAGGGCACGCTTACGCTAACCGGAGTGTTGCAGCAGTCGCCGGGATTGATATTCAACTACACTCTTTGCGAGACCGGCGAATGGGTTGCAATGTCACCGAAGCACGGCACACTCCAGCCCGGCGGCAGCCAGGACATCACCTTCGGCTTCAATTCAGTAGGCGCGAAGATGGGCGACAAGTTCAATACCACTGCTGAAATCCTGACCGTTCCCGAGCTTGGAGAGCAGGCTTTGAATATTAGCATGGATGTGAACGCCGCTGCTGCGGCACCTCGTCCCGTTGAGCTTAAGGCCGAGCCGGGACAGGCTTCGGTACAACTTACATGGAAACCGGGCGACGATACCCGTGCGCCAAAGGGTTACAATGTTTACCGTGACGGAACGAAAGTTAACACGGAAGCCGTTACAGAGGCCGCGTTCACGGACGACAAGCTTGTTTACGGAGAGTATTATTATAAGGTGACGGCCGTTTATGACGGCGACGTTGAGTCTGTTCCGTCAGACTCCGTGCTTGCTTTCGTAAAGCAAGGTGCGCAGTATTACGCTCCGCTTGAGCCTGCCGCAGTGGTTGAAGGCAACAATAACGTCAACCTGACGTGGAAGTCTCCGCTTGCAAATGCTGGCGAGAGCAACAGCGTATCATGGTCAACCGGCGTATATGCTGATGCAATGGGTTTTGCCAACGGTGGCACTTTCTATGCCGCTTCGGATTGGACTGCCGAAGACCTTGTGCCTTACCGCAACAAGCGTGTGTCGTCAGTGTCGGTACAACTCGTCAACCCTTGCTCGTATCTTAGACTGTTCGTGTATAAGGACGGAGAAAATGTTTATTCGAAAACGTACAACGGCAACATCTTGTATGACGGCACATATACCGACGTAACCATTGACGAGCCGCTCCTCATTGAGCCGGGTGCGGAGTACAGGTTTGCCTTCCAGCTGCAGAATGCGCAAGGCATAAAGCCGTTGGGAATGGACGCCAGCCAGGCAGTTGACGGCAAGGGCAACCTCCTGTCGATAGACGGAGAGACATGGTTCCCGGCTTCTTACCAAGGCATCGCCGGCAACTTCAACATAAAGATTGACGTTGTTCCTGATGAAAGCATGGCCGAAGAGGCTCCTTCAGGCTACAATGTGTACCGCGACGGAGAGAAGGTTAATGACAAACCCGTTACAGCCACGAGCTATACTGACATTGTAAGCGAGTCTGGAACTCACGAGTACACCTTAACGTCGGTTTATTCTGACGGCGGAGAGTCGGCTGAAAGCGAGAGCGTAAGCGTTGAGATAATCGGCATATACGGTCCTTACGCACCTTCTGCGGTTGATGCCGATGTGCATATCAACAGGGATGTAACCCTGCGCTGGGACTATCCGACGGACGGCACGCATACTTTGAAAGCTGACATCGAGACCCGTCCGGTGACGGTAGACGACAACATGCCCGAATATGTCAATTCTTTCACCGGCCATGACGAGGGTGTTGAGATGGGTATAGCGTCGGACAACAACTTCATCTACACCTCCACTTACTCTAAGGACGGTTATGTAAACAAGTACTCGATGGACGGAGAGTACATCGAAAGCTTTACAATAGACGGCATCAAGGGAATTAGGAACATTGTTTACGATGGCACCGACTTCTATGTAGGCGATTACAGCACCAACATTTACAAGGTTGACATGGAGTCGCACATGGTGCTTGCCACGATGACCATTTCCGAGTTCTCGCGCCATCTGGCATACATCCCCGAGCTTGACGGCGGCAACGGCGGCTTCGAGGTTGGCGACTGGGAGACCAGTATCTACGTAAGGAAGGACGGAAGCAAGATTGGCAACGGGCCTACTTTGCTCGGAGCGAGCGGCACGGCATATAATGACGGCCTGCTGTATGCTTTCGAACAGGGAGGTGACAACACCCGTACAATCGGCATATACGACTTTGCGACATCTCAAAGGGTCGGCAGCATCGACGTGACTGCTTACTCCGAGATAACAGGAATATCAACGGCTTCAGCCGGAGGCATGTCCGTTGTGTCGCGTCCCGACGGTTCTAAGTTCCTTGCTTTGGCGCTGCAACGCCAGAACGACAACACCAAGTTCGCATTCATCGAGCTTGAAAGCGTAAGCGGAGTTACGGGCTATAACGTCTACCGCAACGACGAGCAGTTGAACGACGAACCGCTGACACGCCGCTATTTTGCGGAAAGTCTTGACGTGGAAGGCTCTTACAACTATGAAATCGAGACGGTCTATATGGACGGAAGCAAGTCTGACAGCCGTGCAACGGTAGACGTACAAATCCAGCCCAAGGGCACGGCGGAAGTACCAAAAGACGTCAAGGCCGTGCAGTCTACTTATGGTTACAACGTTCTCCTGTCGTTCGTAGACCCGCAGATGAATACCGGCGCAGACATGGCTGAAAGCTTCGAGAACGCCGAATTGCAAGCTCCCGTAAGCATAGACGGGTGGTTAAATAGAGACAACGCATGGACGGCGACAGCCGACTATGCATACGACGGCACGACGGCGATTACCGCCGGCGGAGACGATGAGGCCACAGTCATCATCCCTGTGAACGGAAGCACACACCTGAAGATGGCTGTACGCAACGCTGACGACCACAACGGGCACGGCTCGCTGACGCTCTTGCGTTCAATCGGCGGTACTGACGAGGCAGACTTCATACGCATGAACGTATATCAGACCAACGAGGCTTGGAGCGAGATTGAGACGGAGATACCTGCCGGAACGTCGTACATCGCGGTAAGGAAAGATGCCGGCGTAGCTCCGCAACTTGTCGATGCTATACGCCTGTTCTCATCTGAACCCGAGCAGACTGTCTATGCTTACGACATATTCCGCAACGGCGAGCAAATCAACGACGAGCCTGTGCAGGGCATAAGCTACATTGACCGCAACCTGCTGCCCGGCCACTATGACTACCAGGTGCGCCTTACCACGATGACGGCGGCAGTCAGCGACCTGTCAGAAAAGGTCGGCATCGACCTCGATTATGACAACGGCGGACTTGCGCCGACCGGACTTACAGCCGGATACGAGCCTGACGGCACGGTGAAGCTCAGCTGGCAGTTCCCGGCACTTGGCGAACCGATATACCTGCGCTGGCACGACGGCAACAGCTATGACGCCGGAGGACTGTCAAGCGGAGGCGCGTTCTACGCCGGAGCACGCTGGTATGCCGACGATTTGAAGGACTATGAGGAGCTGTCGCTTACCGATGTCGAGTTCTACATCAATCAGGTACCCGACGCACTGTTCATACTCATCTATGAGGGCAACACCCTTGTGCGCCAGCAGTATGTGCCGACGATGAGCCAGTATTCGTTCAACAACGTCAAGCTTGACGAGCCTCTTGCCATCGACCCGTCAAAAGACCTGCTCGTAGCCCTTTACATCGAGCACAACGAAATCACGGCTCCGCTCGGTTACGACCGTGGCCCTGCCAACAGCGGAAGGGGCAACCTGTATTCTAACGACGGACTGACGTGGGGACTGCTCAACGACTCTGAAACAGGCATCGACGCCAACTGGAACATCTCGATAGGCTTGAGTCCTTATTCGAACGCTCCTCTTGAGCCTGCAAAGGCTATGAGCAAGACACGCAAGATGTTTGCGCCCAAGGCTTCGCCGGCAGGCAGCAAGCTCGTGGCTGTGCCTGCAGGAGTAGAGGCAAAGTCGCAGAAAAACGCGTTCATGGGCTACAATGTTTACCGCAACCGCGAGCGTCTCAATACAGAGACAGTGAAGGAAACGACGTACATCGACGACAAACCGATAGACAACAAGTATCTTGAATATCAGGTATCGGCCATCTATTCAGCGTCGGGCGAAACATATTCAGCCCCCGTTACGCTCACCGCAACAGGCATAAACGGCGTTGAGAGCGAGAGTGGCCTGCGTGTTGTCGCTGACGATGACGAAATCAATGTGTACGGCCTGAAGCCCGGAACCGCAGTCGCCCTGTATGACGTTAACGGAGCATTGCTTTACAGCGGCAAGTCTGCCGACACGTATGTACATGTAATCCCGGCAGCGGCCATCGCCGACGGAACGTACATTGTCAAGGCCGGAAACGACGCCGTGAAGTTTGTAAAGGCCGCAAGATAACGGCAATTACCGGGCACTGAATTTACACCAGTAGAACGGTGTCTTTATAAAAGGCCGCCTTTCGCATTGCGAAAGGCGGCCTTTTGGAATATGTTTCATATCATACTGATTAT
>ERZ780076.727-NODE-727-length-13527-cov-2.489163_pt1 | contig 13527 bp, 8 predicted proteins | sample MGYA00511022_ERZ780076 | MGnify/ENA primary metagenome ERZ780076 (study PRJEB29588, sample SAMEA2148733) | human gut metagenome | biome: human gut; feature: human-associated habitat; material: faeces | place: Denmark | collected 2008/2010 ... | reverse complement strand
ATCTGGTTGTTAACCATACATCTGACCAGCATAAATGGTTTCTGGAAAGCAGAAAATCAAAAGATAATAAATACCGCGATTATTATATCTGGAAAGATCCGGTAGATGGTCATGAACCGACAAACTGGGGATCATATTTCAGTGGATCTGCATGGCAGTTTGATGAGACAACCGGACAGTATTATCTGCATCAGTTTGTGCCGGAACAGCCTGATCTTAACTGGGATAATCCTGTGGTAAGAAAAGAAGTTTTTGATATGATGACATGGTGGTGTGAAAAAGGCATTGACGGATTCCGGATGGATGTGATCAGTCTGATCAGCAAGCCGGAAGAATACAAAGATGGCCCGGTAAAAGAAGGGGAAAAATATTCTTTTTGTGGTGCAGTCACAGCCAATGGACCTCATGAACATGAATATCTTCAGGAGATGAACCAAAAAGTATTAAGCAGGTATAACCTTCTGACAGTGGGTGAAACATCATGCGTTACGCTCGAAGAGGCAAAAAAATATGCGCGAAGCGATGGAAAAGAGTTAAGCATGGTATTCCAGTTTGAGCATATGGATGTGGATTCGGATGAACATGGAAAGTGGACAGATAAGAAACTTTATCTTCCGGATCTCAAAGAAGTTTTAAACCGCTGGCAGAAAGGGTTAGAGGAAGTAGCATGGAACAGTCTGTACTGGGACAATCATGATCAGCCAAGGGTTGTTTCGAGATGGGGAAATGATTCCGGGGAATACAGGGAGCTTTCAGCAAAGATGCTTGCAACCTGTCTTCACATGATGCAGGGAACACCGTATGTATATCAGGGGGAAGAACTTGGAATGACCAATATGCATTTTTCGGATGTGTCTGAATGTGACGATATAGAAGAAAAAAATATTTATATAGATCTTGTTACCGATACAAAAGTATATACGCATGATCAGATGATGGACATTATCAGTAAGAAAGGACGGGATAATGCAAGGACACCTATGCAGTGGGATGATTCAGAAAATGCAGGATTTACCACGGGAACGCCATGGTTTGCCGTGAATCCGAATTATAAAACGATCAATGCGGCTGCTCAGGTGGAAGATCCGGATTCCATATACAATTACTACAGGAAACTCATAGAACTGCGCAAAGAGGAAGAAGTGATCGTTTATGGAACGTTCGACGGACTTGAAGATGCAGATGAAAATCTTTACATTTATACAAGATCATCCGAGAATAAAAAAATACTGGTAATCTGCAATTTCACGGAAAAAGAACTGGATGTTCCGGCTTCTATTGCGGATATGGTAAAAGAAAACCGGGGAATTCTGATAGGAAACTATAAAGATATTTCAGAAAAAATCCGTCCGTATGAAGCGGTAGTATACTTGACAAAATAGGATAATTTACGAAAAAAAACGAAAAAATTAACTGGACGAACTGAAAAGGGAGAGGTATACTAGGCGGGTAACAGGATGATTCTTTGAACAGACAGGGCTATTAAGGATGTATGGTATCGATGAAAAGAAAGATTGGTTCTACTTATTTTAATGATGAATTGGTATATGACGGTAACGATCTGGGGGCTGTATATACAAAAGAAAAGACAACATTTCGTATATGGACACCTGCTGCCGGGAAAGTATCGCTTAACCTATATGAGCAGGGCGATGGTGACAATTTGATAGAAACAATTCCAATGACAGCAGATGTCAAAGGAACCTGGGTGTGTGAAAAGACAGGAGACCTGAATGGTGTATATTATACTTATTCAGTACAGATCGGTAATAAAGTAAATGAAGTTGTTGATTTATATGCAAGAAGTGCAGGCGTAAATGGCAACAGAGGTGAGATCCTTGATCTGAAAGCTGCCGATCCGGATGGATTTGATGCAGATGTCAGACCGGCATTTAATAATGCTACAGATGCAGTGATTTATGAAGTACATATTCGTGATCTGTCTTCCGATGCTTCTTCCGGGATTCGGAATACAGGTAAGTTTCTTGGACTGACAGAGTGCGGAACAAAGAACAGGGAAGGGCTGGCTACAGGACTTGATCATATTCTGGATCTTGGAGTGACGCATGTACAGATTCTGCCGAGTTGTGATTATGCTACTGTAGATGAAACAAAGCCAGATACAGCGCAGTTCAACTGGGGCTATGATCCTAAGAATTATAATGTGCCGGAAGGTTCTTACAGTACAGATCCATATCATGGGGAAGTACGCGTCAATGAAATGAAGCAGATGATTAAGACACTTCATGAAAATGGAATCCGCGTGAATATGGATGTTGTATATAATCATACTTATCATCTGGCAGATTCATGGTTTCAGAAGACAGTGCCAGATTATTACTACAGAAAGAATGGCAATCATTATTCAGATGGTTCAGGCTGTGGTAATGAAACAGCCTCGGAGCGTGCCATGATGCGCAAGTATATCGTAGATTCTGTTGTATACTGGGCAACGGAATATCATATAGATGGTTTCCGTTTTGACTTGATGGGCGTACATGATCTGGATACCATGAAGGCTGTCAGAAAAGCACTGGATCAGGTGAATCCTGACATTATGGTATATGGTGAAGGATGGACTGGAGGAGAATCTGCATTGCCGGCAGCACAGCAGGCAACGAAGAACAATATTTACCGGCTGGATCGTGTGGGTGCTTTCAGTGATGATATCCGTGATGGAATCAAAGGCAGTGTATTTGATTTTCTGGACAAAGGTTTTGTAAGCGGCAAAGATAATATGGAAGAAAACATTAAATTCAGTGTTGTAGCAGCAACCCCGCATTCGCAGGTTACGCTCACAAAGGCTGGTGATAAGTGTACGAACTGGTCGGGACAGCCGGGACAGAGTATTAATTATATATCCTGTCATGATAATCTGACATTCTGGGATAAGCTTGCCATTTCCAATGCAGATGACAGTGAGGCTGACAGAGTGAAGATGAATAAGCTGGGAAGCGCGGTTCTTTTTACCTCGCAGGGTGTACCATTTATGCAGGCTGGTGAAGAGATGCTTCGCTCTAAGCCAAATGAGAAGTCTGAGACTGGATTTGATGAGAACAGCTATTCTTCCCCTGATGCAACGAACAGCATTAAGTGGGATAATAAAGGTAACGTAATGGATGTTTATGAATATTATAAAGGTCTGATCGCATTCCGTAAGGCACACAGTGCACTGCGCATGACAACAGCCGCTGCAATTCAGAATAATCTTACCTTTATGACTGGACTTGATGCAAATGTCGTAGCATATACCATTCAGGGTGAGGTACAGGGAGAAACGGCACAGAATATTGCAGTCATCTATAATGGAAATCCGGATGCAGTCACAGTAAACTTACCTGCCGGGACGTGGGATATCTGTGTCAATGGTAAAAAGGCAGGATGCAGATCTCTTGGAACGGCGGAAGGTTCTGTTACTGTCGAAAGTATCTCTGCGCTGGTTCTGGTACAGGGAGATGATACTGTAAACAAAGTGCCGGCAGAGGATGCATAGGCAGACACGGCAGTCAGATAGACAAAGAGAGAAAATTGTATGAGATTGTATGAGATGTGCGAAAAAAATTGAATATTTACCGGGGAGACGATATAATAGAATGCGGAGGAAACAAAGCATGTCATTTACGCATCTGCACGTCCATACAGAGTACAGCCTTTTGGACGGTTCAAATAAGATAAAAGAATATGTTTCAAGAGTCAAAGAACTCGGGATGAACAGCGCCGCCATCACAGATCATGGTGTGATGTACGGCGTGATTGATTTTTATAAGGCAGCAAGGGCAGCCGGAATCAAGCCGATCTTAGGCTGTGAGGTATATGTAGCACCTGGATCGAGATTTGACAGGGAGCTTTCCCATGGAGATGACCGTTATTATCATCTGGTACTTTTAGCAGAGAATAACAAAGGTTACCAGAACCTGATGAAGATTGTTTCCAAAGGATTTGTGGAAGGATATTACTACAAACCACGTGTGGATATGGAAGTTTTAGAAACTTATCATGAGGGAATCATTGCCTTAAGTGCCTGTCTTGCCGGTGAGGTGCAGCGCTATCTGGTACGTGGACTTTATGAGGAAGCAAAAGAGACTGCATACAAATATGAAAAATGTTTTGGAAAAGGCAACTTCTTTTTAGAACTGCAGGATCATGGAATACCGGAACAAAAGACAGTCAATGCAGGACTGATGCGGATGAGCCAGGAGACAGGTATTGAACTGGTGGCAACAAACGACGTACATTACACTTACGCTGAGGATGCCGAGCCGCATGATATTTTACTCTGTCTGCAGACCGGAAAAAAACTGTCCGACGAAAACCGCATGCGTTATGAGGGCGGGCAGTATTTTGTGAAATCTGAGGAGGAGATGCGCGCGCTGTTTCCGTATGCGGCACAGGCGATTGACAACACACAGAAGATCGCGGACCGCTGCAATGTGGAGATTGAATTTGGAGTGACCAAGCTGCCGCATTTTGACGTGCCGGAGGGGTATGATTCGTGGACTTACCTGAACAAACTCTGTCATGAGGGGCTGGTAAGACGTTACCCGGACAAGCATGAGGAGCTTTTGCCGAAGCTTGACTATGAGCTTTCTGTCATCCAGAAGATGGGGTACGTCGATTATTTCCTGATCGTATGGGATTTCATCAACTGTGCGAAAGAGCACGGGATTCCGGTGGGACCGGGACGAGGTTCCGCTGCGGGAAGTATCGTGGCATATTGCCTGAAGATCACCAACATTGATCCCATTCATTATAATCTGCTGTTTGAACGTTTCCTGAATCCGGAACGTGTGTCCATGCCCGATATTGATGTGGACTTCTGCTTCGAACGGAGACAGGAAGTCATTGATTATGTGGGCAGAAAATACGGCAACGACAAGGTGGTGCAGATCGTTACGTTCGGTACCCTGGCAGCCAAGGGTGTCATCCGTGATGTGGGACGTGTGATGGATCTGCCCTATGCTTTTGTGGATTCCATTGCGAAGATGGTTCCCAACGAGTTGAATATTACCCTGAATAAGGCTCTGGAAATGAATCCGGAGTTCCGTAAGCTGTACCAGGAGGACGAACAGGTACATCATCTGATTGATATGTGCAAGCGTCTGGAAGGACTGCCCAGACATACCTCCATGCATGCAGCGGGTGTAGTCATCTGCCAGAAGTCGGCGGATGAATTTGTTCCTCTGTCCAGAGGCTCCGACGGTTCCATCGTTACCCAGTTTACCATGACGACATTGGAGGAACTGGGGCTTCTGAAAATGGATTTCCTTGGGCTGCGCACGCTGACAGTGATCCATGATGCGGTAAAATTCATTGAAAATACCACCGGCAGACATATTGATGTGGATGCGATTGACTACAACGATCCGAAGGTGCTGGCATCGATCGGCACCGGCAGAACGGAAGGAGTGTTCCAGCTGGAAAGTGCCGGAATGAAGAGCTTCATGAAGGAATTGCGTCCCCAGAATCTGGAAGATGTGGTGGCTGGTATTTCCCTGTATCGTCCAGGTCCTATGGATTTTATCCCGAAGTATATTCAGGGTAAAAATCATCCGGATGCGGTAACTTATGCCTGTCCCCAGCTGGAGCCGATCTTAAAGCCCACCTACGGCTGTATTGTATATCAGGAACAGGTAATGCAGATCGTTCGTGATTTGGCGGGTTATACTTTGGGACGAAGCGATCTGGTGCGCCGTGCCATGAGTAAGAAGAAACAGTCCGTCATGGAAAAAGAGCGGGCCAACTTCATCTACGGCAACCCGGAGGAGAATGTCCCCGGCTGTATTGCCAACGGCATTGACGAGCAGACAGCCGGACAGATCTACGATATGATGATGGATTTCGCCAAATATGCGTTCAACAAGTCCCATGCGGCATGTTATGCAGTGGTGGCTTACCAGACAGCGTATTTGAAATACTATTATCCCGTAGAATTCATGGCGGCGTTGATGACTTCCGTCATCGATAACCCGAAAAAGGTATCCGAATATATTTTGAATTGCCGGAACATGGATATTGCCATTCTGCCCCCGGATGTGAATGCGGGAGAAGCCGGATTCTCCGTATCGGATGGCAAGATCCGTTATGCCCTGACGGCAATCAAGAGTGTGGGACGTCCCATCATTGACAGCCTGGTACAGGAGCGTAAGGAAAGAGGCCCTTTCACGAATCTGAAGGACTTTATTACCCGCATGTCCGATAAAAAAGAGATGAATAAGCGGGCTATTGAGAACCTGATCAAAGCAGGAGCTCTGGATGGTCTGGGTGGCACCAGAAAACAGTTCATGAGCGTCTATGTGCAGATTGCGGATCATATTGCCCATGACAAAAAGAACAATCTGGCCGGGCAGATATCCCTGTTTGACATCGCAGGGGAAGAAAATAAGGAAGAATTCGATATCCGGATGCCGGATGTGGGCGAATACAATAAGGAGATGCTGCTGGGTTTCGAAAAAGAGGTGCTGGGTGTCTATGTCAGCGGACATCCGCTGGAGGAATATCAGGAGCTGTGGCAGAACTGCATCAGCAATACTGCCGGGGATTTTGCCCTGGATGAAGAGACCGGAGAGGTGCAGTTAGTCAGGGACCAGGCCAATGCGGTCATCGGCGGACTGATCGCCGACAAGACGGTAAAATACACTAAAAACGACAAAATCATGGCATTTTTAAATGTGGAGGATCTGATCGGCAATGTAGAAGTGGTGGTATTTCCACAGATGTACGAGCGCTACAGTACATTGCTTGTGGAGGATGCGAAGGTGTTTATCCGGGGCAGAGTATCCCTGGAAGAAGACAAGGACGGCAAGCTGATCTGCGACCAGATCATCAGTTTTGAGGATGCGCAGGCTGCAAGGGCAGCGAACCAGCCTCTGTTCCCCAGAAATTACGGGGGCCGGGGCGGCAGCAGCCGCGGCGGATCCTACGGAAACGGAAGTGGAAATGGCGGTGCCGGTGGATACCGGAATGCCGGGAACGGCTACGGACAATACCAAAATGACGGTATGAACAGCAGTAGTATGTCGGTGGGACAGACCGGTCAGGCAGCAGGACAAATGCAGTCCGGGCAGCGTACACAAGCAAATGGAACCCCTCAGAAAAAAGGCATGCCGGCGGGAGCCTGGATCCAGTTCCCCAATATGGAGGCCTATAAGACCAGAGAGCAGGAACTGCTGCAGGCCATTGCGGATTCCGACGGGGATGACGATGTGGTGATCTATCTGCGGGACATTAAAAATATTAAGATCCTGCCCCAAAATCTCCAGGTAAAAGCCGACGGGGCATTAATGGAAAAGCTTACATTGCTGTTCGGAAAAGAAAATGTTAAATTTATAACGAAACCTATTGAAAACCGCTCAAAAATAGATTAAAATAAGGAATCGAGAAGAGAAAACTATTCGTTCGTTTACTTAGGAGGTAACAGTCATGGCAAAAGAGATTAAGACGATCGGCGTATTGACCAGCGGCGGTGATGCACCGGGAATGAACGCTGCTATTCGTGCAGTTGTTCGTACAGCCATTGCAAGAGGACTGAAGGTTAAGGGAATCAAAAAAGGCTATCAGGGTCTTTTGAATGAAGAGATCATAGATATGGAAGCCAAGGACGTATCCGATATCATTCAGCGCGGTGGTACGATCTTAGGAACCGCACGTTGTCTGGAGTTCAAGGAAGCGGAAGGACAGAAGAAGGGTGCTGAGATCTGCAGAAAGCACGGTATCGACGGTATCGTTGTCATCGGCGGTGACGGTTCTTACCGTGGTGCACAGGCACTGTCCAGACTTGGTATTAATACTATCGGTCTTCCCGGAACCATCGACCTGGATATTGCATGTACCGAGTACACAATCGGTTTCGATACTGCTGTCAACACAGCAATGCAGGCAATCGACAAGGTTAAGGATACTTCTTCCTCTCATGAGAGATGCAGTATCATCGAGGTAATGGGCAGAAATGCCGGTTATATCGCTCTGTGGTGCGGTATTGCCAACGGTGCCGAGGATATCCTGCTTCCCGAGAAGTACGATTACAACGAACAGAATATTATCAATAATATCATTACCAACCGTAAGCATGGTAAGACCCATCATATCATCATCAATGCCGAGGGAATCGGACATTCCACTTCCATGGCCCGGCGTATCGAGGCTGCTACCGGTATTGAGACCCGTGCTACGATCTTAGGTTACATGCAGCGTGGCGGAAGCCCTACTGCCAAGGATCGTTACTATGCATCTATCATGGGTGCTTACGCAGTAGATATCATGCTGGAAGGCAAGACCAACCGTGTCGTAGGTTATCAGCACGGTGAGTTCATCGATTTCGATATCGAAGAGGCTTTGCAGATGCAGAAGGGCATCAATGAGTACCAGTTCGAGGTATCTCATCTGCTGTCCATCTAATTTAATTTAACAGTTCAGACTGCGAAGCAGGCACTTTTATAAATAAGAGTGTCTGAACGGATATGAAGACAAAGGCGTTTCCCATTGCGTGGAAACGCCTTTTTGACTATAATAAACTCATCCATAGAATGCATCCCGACTGCTTGCAGGCAGGGGATCATTCTATGAGAGGAGTAAACAAACATAAGTAAGTAGGGCGATTAGCCCGGATTACGCATGTTTGTTATGGTTTCGAAAGTTCGCAGAACGGAGAAACCATATTATTATGATGTTTAGGAGCGGTTAGCAGACAGATATGATCACAAGCAACAACAATGCAAAAGTAAAACAGGTGGTGCAGTGGCAGACCAAGGCAAAGGAGCGCCGCAAGGATCACGTATTTCTGGCAGAAGGTATCAGAATGTGTGAGGAGGCTCCGGTAAAAAACGTGCGGGAGGTCTACCTTACGGAAGAACTGGAGCAAAAGATCCGGCAGAATGCCCAGAACGGAGACACAGCATTCTGGGACAAGCTGCAGCAGACCGGTTACGAGACCGTCTCCACGGAAGTCTTTGCCAAAATGGCGGATACCCAGACCCCCCAGGGCATTCTGACAGTGCTGGAACAGCCGGTCTATGATCTGACACAGCTGTTGGAACAGCCGGATCCTTTATTTCTGATGCTGGAAAATCTGCAGGATCCGGGCAATCTGGGAACCATGATCCGTACCGGAGAAGGAGCAGGGATAACGGGTGTTATCATGAACAACCAGACGGTTGATATCTTTAATCCCAAGACCATCCGTGCCACCATGGGGTCTATTTTTCGGGTGCCTTTTGTCTACGTGCCGGATCTGGCACCGGTGCTGGAACAGATGCATGCAAAAGGTATCTACACCTATGCGGCACACTTGAAAGGACAGGAATACTACGATTCCTTTTCTTTCCGGGAGCCTACGGCGTTCCTCATCGGCAACGAAGGAAACGGCTTATCCAAGGAAATCTCCGACCAGGCAGGACAGTATCTCAAGATCCCCATGGAGGGCAGGGTGGAATCCCTGAATGCCTCCATTGCAGCGGCCCTTCTGATGTACGAGGCCCACAGACAGCGAAGCGCAAGACTGTAATTATCCCGGACCCATTTGCCTTATAGATATTATCAAATGCCAGGCATTCGATGCGCAGCCGATAATATTTACATGGCTCTGAATAATTATGATGTCGGGGTCAAAAGCCCACGACACAATAATAATAGAAGAAAGACAGAACAGGAGGAAAGATATCATGAAGATCGGATTTATCGGACTGGGAAATATGGCCACTGCCATGATCGGAGGAATGTTGCAAAAAGGAATTGCAGCTCCGGAGGACATCATTGGTTCAGCCAGAACGGAAACAACAGTGGAAAAAGTTAAAACAAAATTTAATATTAACACAACAACGGATAACAAAATCGTAGCGGCACAGGCAGACATTCTGTTCCTGGCAGTGAAACCCATCTTTTTCCCGGAGGTGATCGCCCAGATCAAAGATGTCGTGGCAGAGGATACCCTGATCGTCAGCATTGCGGCAGGAAGAACTCTGGACTATCTGAAAGAGGCTTTCGGCAGACCGGAATTGAAGCTGATCCGCTGCATGCCCAATACTCCGGCACTGGTACTGGAAGGCTGCACCGGCGTCTGTGCGGAAGAAAACGTCACGGAGGAAGACATGGAGCAGGTACTGGCACTGTTACGTTCCTTCGGCATTGCCAGTGTGGTACCGGAACGGCTGATGGATGTAGTCGTAGGTGTCAGCGGTAGCTCCCCGGCCTATGTGTTCATGTTCATTGAAGCCATGGCAGACGAGGCAGTAGCCGCCGGAATGCCCAGAAAACAGGCCTATGAATTCGCGGCACAGTCCGTCCTCGGCAGTGCCAGGATGGTACTGGAGACCGGCAGACATCCCGGAGAACTGAAGGACATGGTGTGCTCCCCCGCTGGAACCACGATCCAGGCAGTCAAGGTACTGGAGGAAAAAGGCATGCGCGCCGCTGTCATGGATGCCATGGATGCCTGCATTGAGAAGTCCAAAAGCATGTAGTGACAGCTCGACTCTGTTCATGAGTTGAGCTGTCATGGCTAAATAGCGCCCAAAGTCCCAAAACTTGACAAAAATTTTGTCATCTGTTATGATATCTCGCGTAACAAATTTAATATTTTTGTAACAAACCAGTGAAAATCTTAATAATTTCAGCATATACTATTCACTGGTGAGATCCACAGGTATCACACCCATCGGGGAATCTTCCTGTGGGAAAGGCGTGTATCAAGATGACAAAAAGCAGAAGAATGCTGGTTGTATGCGTAGGACTGCTCTGTTCTCTCTTCCTGAGCATGCAGATGAGCATGACCGCACAGGCGGGCAATACAAAAAATTATGTAAATGATCTGAACGGTGGTATCGCATCCATCCTGGATCCCGGTTCCAGGAACAGCACTGAGGTGATCAACGCTACGGTGAAGGAACTGAACCTGACCTTCCCGGCAGAGGAAGAGATCAGTTCCGGTCTGGTCATGGCGAACGTAAGGGATGCCGTGAATGTAAGAAGCGATGCCAGCGAGGAAGCATCCAAGGTCGGTAAACTCTACAAGGACTGTGGAGGTACCATCCTGGAGCGTAAGGACGGCTGGACCAAGATCCAGTCCGGCACTCTGATCGGCTGGGCAAAGGACGAATATCTCCTGTTCGGAGATGATGCCAGAGCACTGGCCAACGATGTAGGCAGGATGATCGCACAGATCAATACGGAGACCCTCCGTGTGAGAACGGAAGCGGATCAGGAAGCCGGTGTCCTGGGACTTCTTCCCAAGGGAGACATCGCAGATGTAGTAGACAACAGCAACCCGGAATGGGTCTGTATTGACTACGAAGGCGCAGACGGTTATGTGGCTGCGGAATATGTAACTGTAGATTTCCAGATCGACTCCGGTGAGACACTGGAGGAGATCAAGGCAAGAGAAGCCGCAGAGCGTGAAGCAAAACGCCATGTGAACTACGGCGAATACACCACCGATGCGGATACCACGCAGCTGTTGGCAGCATTGATCCAGTGCGAGGCAGGATGCGAGAGCTACGAAGGACAGCTGGCAGTAGGTGCTGTCGTTATGAACCGTGTACGAAGTGGTGCTTACCCGAGTAGCATTCATGGTGTGATCTATGCGTCCGGACAGTTCACTCCGGCATTGAACGGTAAGGTAAATACCGTATACGAATCCGGCAAGATCAACGCAAGCTGCATCAAGGCAGCGGAAGAAGCCATCTCCGGCGTATCCAATGTGGGAGATCTGACACACTTCAGACGTAACAACGGCCGTGACGGAATCGTGATCGGTAATCATGTATTCTATTAAAATCACAAAACTGAAATCACAAAATTGCAAAAGAGGCGGTGTCCCAAAGGGGATGCCGTCTTTTTGACTACAAAGACATCTGCAGACAGCACAATAACCATAAGTATCGTGCGAAGGTAGCAGTTGCCACACACATACATTTGTAGTACACTGGATACAACTACAAAACCAAAGGAGTGATCACATGAGTGAAATGGTAACCTTGTGGCTTGTGGTATTGATCGTATCGATCGGTGTGGAGGTCGCCACTCTGGGACTGACGAGCATCTGGTTCGCCGGAGGCGCCGTTGTGGCAGTGATTGCCGCCGCATTGCAGGCACCGATCTGGTTGCAGATCCTGCTATTTTTTGCAGTGTCTCTGCTGCTGTTATTTTTCACCAGACCTGTCGCAGTCAGATATTTCAACAAAGACCGCGTAAGGACGAATGTGGAAAGTATGATCGGCAGACAGGCGATCGTGACCAGTGAGATCGACAATCTGCAGGGCATCGGACAGGTAACGGTGGGCGGCCAGGAGTGGAGCGCCAGAACCGAAAAAGACGGACTGAATCTACAGCCCGGAACGGTGGTAGACATTGTGGCAGTCAGTGGTGTCAAGCTGATCGTCAAGGTGGATCCGCAGATGACGAAGGTCATCGGGGAAGTACCGCAGTCACAGAATTAAGAATCGTGTAACACGGATACATGAGGGAAAAGCGCGTACAGAGGTACGCAGCGTACACGAATGTACGCAGAAGGAGGAAAAATGGTAGCATTAATCATTATTGTCGTTTTAGTATTATGGATCTGTGTATCCTGTATCAAGATCGTGCCTCAGGCACAGGCCTACGTGATCGAACGTCTGGGTGCTTATCAGTCCACCTGGAATGTAGGATTCAATCTGAAGATCCCGTTCATCGATAAGGTAGCCAGAAAAGTCAATTTAAAAGAGCAGGTAGCGGATTTCCCACCCCAGCCCGTAATCACCAAGGATAACGTAACCATGCGGATCGATACCGTAGTCTTTTACCAGATCACAGATCCCAAGCTGTTCACCTACGGTGTAGAGAATCCCATGATGGCTATTGAGAATCTGACCGCCACCACCCTGCGTAATATCATCGGTGACCTGGAACTGGACCAGACCCTGACTTCCCGTGAGACCATCAACACCAAGATGCGTGCGGCACTGGATATCGCCACCGATCCCTGGGGTATCAAGGTCAACCGTGTGGAGCTGAAGAACATCATCCCTCCCGCAGAGATCCAGAATGCCATGGAGAAGCAGATGAAGGCAGAGCGTGAACGTCGTGAAGCGATCCTGCGTGCCGTACAAAGTGCTGATGCCGCTTATGGCCTGCCCTGCGCGAAAGATTTCCAATAAAGATCCACATTCAGCCGCTATTCCGCCGGGATAGCGGTTTTTGCTTTGCCAGCCGCTTTTAACCTCGCGCAGCGATTGTTGATTTTGCGGGCATTATGGTGTAGAATAATTTATAATGGTGTTTTATGTTTATTTTAAAAACTGATTTCAATTTACCATATCATCCTGTTTCATCGCCGCTGTTTTACTGGTATAGGAGGCCCCATTGGCAAATCTTCAAAAACAAATTGATGCGCTTACAGCATATTTCCAGGCGGATTGCGCCCGTCCTGGTGTGTTGCCCATTGCGCTTACGATAGAGCATTTCATTACCCGTTTGGACGGAACCCCCGTTGACTATGCCCAGCTGGCACAGGTCATTTACTCCATGCAGGGGCATGATGAGCCCCTGCGGGAGGAT
>ERZ780076.718-NODE-718-length-13589-cov-2.104551_pt1 | contig 13589 bp, 12 predicted proteins | sample MGYA00511022_ERZ780076 | MGnify/ENA primary metagenome ERZ780076 (study PRJEB29588, sample SAMEA2148733) | human gut metagenome | biome: human gut; feature: human-associated habitat; material: faeces | place: Denmark | collected 2008/2010 ... | reverse complement strand
CGCAGCATGTCGTCTTCCTTGTCTTCAAGTTCGATACGTTTCATGGCTACAGTAACCATTTCTGTGCCGGATGCCAGAATGGCTTCTTCCATCTGCTGGTTTGAGTTGAATTTTCCTGTTCCCAGGAAAAGGCGGGAATCGAATTCACGGCCCGCAATAATAAGTTTTTCCATATATGTTATGAGTTTTTGAGTTCTTAAGTTCTTGAGTTTTTAAGTTAGGTAAAATCTAACAACTGCTTTTCTCCACCATCTCCACAATTTTTCTCGTTTCTTCCACCGGATTTTCAGCCCTGAGTATTGTCCCGCTCAATGCGATACCGGTCACTCCGGTTTTCATTATTTCAGGAATATCATTAAGGGTGATACCGCCTATTGCAACTATCGGCAGGTTGATACCTTCGGCTTTCATCTTAGTGGTGATGGAACGATATCCTTCAAGTCCTAATATCGGGCTTAATTTCTTCTTGGTAGTCGTGAAACGGAACGGACCGCAGCCTATATAGTCGGCACCTGAAAGGTAATGTGCCTTAACGTCATCGAAAGTATTGGCTGTTCCACCTATAATGAAATCATTTCCCAATATCCTTCTTGCTTCAGCAATAGGCATATCGTTCTTTCCGAGATGTACACCATCGGCTTTCAGCTTCTTTACGAGTTCCACACGGTCGTCTATGATGAAAGTCGCGCTATATTGTCTGCACAGTTCCTGAACCTTTATAGCGATAGCTTCTACTTCCTCATCTGAAGCGTCTTTCATGCGCAGCTGAACCCATCGGCAACCACCTTCGAGAGCCATACGTGCAGAATCCAAATAAGAATACTGTTCGGTGAAATGAGTGATGAACTGAAGTTTGAATGCTTTTTTATCCATATCATTATCCTCCGCAAGCTGCTTTTATGATAACAAGACTGTCGCCTTCCTTGATTTCCTGTTCAGCCCACTGACCGCGCGGAATCATACGGTTGTTAAGAGCAACTGCCACTCCCTGCAGTGGAAGTTCAAGCTGTAGTGCAAGCGATGCAATATTATTGCCTAGAGTGAGTTCTGTCTCTTTGTTGTTTACTTTTATTTTCATAAGTGATAGGTATTATAGTGTTTTGCAAAGCAAACACAAAGAGAATACTGGAAAACAGTTTGAGAGAATATCTTATGACGGATGTCTTTTTTGAGGACAATCCCTTCGTCGGTATTAACCGCATCAGGTTCATAGGGTATAATCTCAGCCTGGGTTAGTTCTTTAGGCACCCCTTTGTCTTTACTTTGGACGCAAAGTTAATCAAAAGATTGAAAAAGCGGATAATAATTTACTTTTTTCTACTTTTTAAAGTTGTTTTATTATATGGTTTGATGTCTTGATGGTTGATTTGCGTTCGAGGGATAGTTTGCTTAATTGTAGATGTACATCATGTTTTTGTCTAAAGTATTGAAAATCAGTGGTGGTTTGGCAGGCGGATGTACATTGGTATGCTTATGCCGTCACGATGAAAAACTATATTTTTGTATTTTGAACCAGGAGGCTCTGAAGCTTAAAATAAAACTTGCCCGCATTTGAATTAAAACGTGGGCAAGTTTTAAATAAAATGACGGTTCGTTTTTTAAAGACTTCTTTGAGCTTATTCTGACGCTAGATTTTAGACTTGACTAATATAATAAAAAAGTTTGTTTATGAGTATTCTTAAAACACGGATTGTAAGATTTTTTATCGCTATTTCCCTTTCGTGGGGTGTTGTTTCACTTTATTCTCAAGATAGAGGGGAGAAACGTTTTTGGCAAGTTGAACTTTCTGGAGCCTTGACCAGTCAAAGTGCTTGGGAGGTTGAACCTTCAGTTACCTTTCTGCCTATAGATTATATAGGTCTGACGGCTGGTTTGGTATTTACTTCTCCGTACCAATCCAAATCTTTAGGTGGATTAGCAGTCAATAAACAGTCGAGGTGGAGTGAAACCAACGATAATTCTGTCAGTTACTTTTTCGCTTTCCGTCCTGCCTTGCGTTTTAATTCTCCAAAACTGTGGGTAGGTAGAGATAAGGACTATGCGCTATATCTTTCTGTTTCGCCGGGACTGACAATACCTCTTCCTTCTGACAGAAGATTTACCGTTGATTACTACCCCAACAAGCAGGGAACGTGGTCTGCCATAAAAAGTGAAGAAGTGACAAACAGCGGTGCAAGAAAAATATATTATAATGTACGTGCTGCCTTATCAATGGAGATTGACGAAAGGATAGTCATTTCAGCAGGCTATACTTTCTCTGATTTTGATATTTATGGCGGTAGCAGGAATATCACTGTTGAGGGAAGTAAACTTCCGTTGCCGAAAGCCTGTTTGATGCATTCGGCTTTTGTCAGCATTGGCGTACGTTTCTGATTTTGCATATTTATGTAACTTTTTGTACTTTAACTATAGGGAATTATATCTTTTATCAATTAAATATTGCATATTGCTTGCATATATCAATTAAAATACCGAATATTGCGTGACTTTTATCAAAGGATAGTCTTTTGTGGACTTTTGATAGCTGAATTTAAAGAAAAAAAGAATAGTTGATTGACAATAAAAAGGTATTTACATAATTAATAGGATTTAGTTACTATGATGTATGATTTGGAAATGATGAAACAATTCTATGTTTCATATAACGGTAAAGTACAGGATACACGAAAAAAATTAGGCAGGGCATTGACTTTGGCTGAAAAGATTTTGTATAGCCATCTCTACGATGCTAATTCCATCAAGTGTTTTGAAAGGGGAGTGGACTATGTAAATTTCCGTCCGGACAGGGTAGCCATGCAGGATGCTACGGCGCAGATGGCATTGCTTCAGTTCATGAATGCCGGGAAGAGTGTTTCGGCTGTACCTGCTACAGTACATTGCGACCATCTGATACAGGCGTATAAAGGCGCTTCTATAGATTTGCCTGTAGCACAGACTACCAATAAGGAAGTATATGATTTTCTGAAAAGTGTAGCATCGAAATACGGAATCGGTTTCTGGAAGCCGGGAGCAGGAATCATACATCAGGTTGTACTTGAGAATTATGCTTTCCCCGGAGGAATGATGGTTGGTACAGATTCGCATACACCGAATGCCGGCGGGCTTTGGATGGTTGTGCTTGGGGTGGGGGGGGGCGGTGTAGGAGGTGCCGATGCCGTTGATGTGATGACTGGTATGGAATGGGAACTGAAAATGCCGAGAATAATAGGTGTACACCTTAAAGGAAAACTGAACGGATGGGCTGCACCAAAGGATGTTATCCTAAAATTGGCTGGAATACTGACTGTTAAGGGTGGTACAAATGCCATAATAGAATACTTCGGTGAAGGTACTTCTTCAATCTCGGCTACCGGTAAAGCTACTATCTGTAATATGGGAGCTGAGGTAGGAGCGACTACATCTGTATTCCCGTTCGATTATGAAATAGTGGAATATCTAAGAGCTACAGGACGTGAGGAGGTAGCCGATATGGCCCTGAAAGTAGCTGACGACCTGAAAGCTGATAATGAGGTTCTTTCATCGCCTGAAAAGTATTATGATAAGGTTATTGAGATAGATTTGTCTGCATTGGAACCGTATCTTAACGGTCCGTTTACACCGGATGCGGCATGTCCGTTATCTGAGTTCAAGGACAAGGTCATTGCAAACGGTTATCCACAACGTATGGAAGTAGGACTTATCGGTTCATGTACCAACTCTTCATATCAGGATTTGGGAAGAGCAGCTTCGTTAGTTAGACAGTTGAAGGATAAAGGTCTGAAGATGGCATCACCATTGTTGGTTAATCCTGGCTCTGAACTTGTGTACTGCACTTCAAAGCGCGACGGCATGATTGCCGATTTTGAAGAAGCAGGTGCCGTGATAATGACAAATGCCTGCGGTCCTTGCATCGGTCAGTGGAAACGTGAGACAGATGATCCTACAAGACCGAATTCCATTGTGACTTCGTTCAACAGAAATTTCGCGAAACGTGCGGACGGCAATCCGAATACACATGCTTTCGTAGCATCACCGGAGATTGCTACAGCATTTGCCATTGCCGGAGATTTGTGCTTTAATCCTATGACAGATACACTGGTAAACGATAAAGGCGAACAGGTTAGACTGGATGCTCCTACGGGAGATAAACTTCCTGTGAAAGGATTTACAGTTGATGATAACGGTTATGTAGCTCCTTCGGCTGACGGATGTAATATTGAGGTTATCATTGACCCGAAATCAGAACGTCTGCAGAAGCTTCAGCCGTTTGCTCCATGGAACGGTAAAGATTTATTGGATATGCCTCTTCTTATCAAGACCAAAGGCAAGTGTACCACAGACCATATCTCAATGGCAGGTCCATGGCTTCGATTCCGCGGACATCTGGAAAATATCTCTAAGAATATGCTGATGGGAGCTGTGAATGCTTTCAACGGTGAGACAAATAAGGTTTGGAACTCGGCAGACGGCAGTTATGGCGAAGTGTCGGCTGTGGCCGGTGGATATAAGGCTAAGGGCATTTCATCAATCGTAGTAGCAGAAGAAAACTATGGCGAAGGCTCAAGCCGTGAACATGCTGCCATGGAACCACGATTCCTCAACGTAAAGGTTATCCTTGCAAAGAGTTTCGCACGTATCCATGAAACAAATCTGAAGAAACAAGGTATGCTTGCGTTGACTTTTGCCGATAAGGATGACTATGACAAAGTGCAGGAACATGACAGGATTTCAATCATTGGACTTGAAACTTTTGCACCTGGACGTAATCTGAAAGTGGTATTAACTCATGAAGACGGTACTCAGGATTCTTTCGAGGCCGTGCATACATATAATGAAATGCAGATTGAATGGTTCAAGGCCGGTTCTGCGCTTAATACATTTAGAAAATAACAATCAATATACAACTAATATAGGAGAAACTAGACAATGAGTAAAGTTCGTATGGAAGAAGGTAAACTTGTAGTACCTTCAAACGTTACTATACCTTATATAGAAGGTGATGGAGTAGGAGCTGAAATAACTCCTGCTTGTCAGAAGATTGTAAATGAAGCAGTAAAATTAGCTTACAAAGGTGAGCGCTCAATAGAATGGATGGAAGTCCTGGCCGGTGAAAAGGCTTATAAACAGGTGGGAGAGTGGCTTCCGCAATCTACAATGGATGTATTCAGAGAATATCTGATAGGAATCAAAGGTCCGCTTACTACACCTGTAGGAGGTGGAATACGTTCGCTCAACGTAGCACTGCGCCAGACATTGGACTTGTATGTTTGTTTGCGTCCTGTAAGATGGTTTAAGGGTGTAGTATCTCCTTTGAAAGAGCCTCAGAAAGTTGATATGTGTATTTTCAGAGAGAATACAGAAGATATATATGCTGGAATAGAATGGGAACAGGGTACTCCTGAAGCAAAGAAATTCTATGATTTCCTTGTTGCTACCTTGGAGAATACTCCGGTAAAGTGAGAGAAATGATAATATATTAAAAGGCGGCACTAAGCCGCCTTTTTTTATGATTGTTGTTGTCTTCTTATTTCATGCCTGCCAAACTTTCCTGTACGGAAAGGAAGAAATATACACCGGCAGCAATCATTCCTATTCCAAGTAAGGCATAGAATATTCTAGCCTTGTTTCTTCCAAGGTTTCTTACTATGAATTGCGAATTGTGGGCTGTGAAAAACCATTCCCAGTTGAATACAGAAGCCAGTATGGACAATATTCCTACAAGTACAAAGACCGACTGTATTATATAATGTGCAATCATATTTATTCAGCCTCGAAACGAACAGTACGTGTACCGTCTTCAACTTCTTCTATATATACGTTTACTGTATTTCCCGGAAGCAAGTCTTCTATCAGTTCCGGCCATTCAATGAAGCATAGTGCGCCGCTGTAGAAGTAATCTTCATATCCCATATCGTAAACTTCTTCCAGTTTCTTTATTCTGTAGAAATCGAAGTGATAAATCAATTCACCTGCAGTTTCCGAACGGTATTCATTTACAATGGCAAATGTAGGTGAGTTTATAACATCAGTCACTCCAAGTTCTTCACATACAGCTTTTATGAATGTAGTTTTTCCTGCACCCATTTTTCCGTAGAATGCAAAAACCGTGTTGTCGCCCATTTCAGCAATGAATTGTTTTGCTACCTCATGGATTTGGTCTAATGAATTGATTTTTAGTTCCATACTTATATGAGTTTATTGAGTTTTTAATTAGTTGACGATTTAACAAGTTGACTGGTTCACGAGGTCCTTCTTATCAACTTTGCTATTGCATATATTATGATTGAAATAAATATAATGGAAGCTCCAGAGGGAACCTGTAGCTGGTACGACAGAATAAGCCCCCCAAGACAACTGACATATCCTATCGCAATTGACAGCCAGATAATCTTTTTGAAACTGTAGGTAAACAGGTTTGCTGTCATCTGTGGTAATGTGAGCAATGATATGGCAAGAACAATACCTATCATTCTCAGACATGCCACAATGGTAAGCGCGATGAACATCATAAGTGTATATTCAAACAGTGATACCGGCATATGCTGTGAACGGGCAAATTCCCTGTCGAATGCTATTGATACAATAGGTCTCAGAAAAATGCTGAAGAATAAAACCAAAGCCAGACTTATTATTCCCAGTAATATTATATCTCCAGGTGTTATGGTCAGTATATTTCCGAAGAGAAAAGAGGATAGTTCTGGAGTAAATCCCGGAGCCAGAAAACTGAATATAATTCCGACGGCCATTCCGAATGTCCAGAATACAGCTATTGCTGAGTCTTCTCTCATATCACTTCTCTTGCTTAACCATTCTACTCCGAATGCTGATAAAACAGAGAAAACGGCAGCAGATAGTAATGGAGATATGCCGGAATATAAACCTATTCCGATTCCGCCGAATGATGCGTGCGTAATGCCGCCGCTTATAAATACCAATCGTCGTGTTACTATATACGTACCTATAATCCCGCATGCAATACTTGCGAAAAGACTTCCAAGCAGTGCATTCTGAAAAAAGGAATATTGAAATAGTTCTATAAAGTCGGTCATATTTAAGTTCTTAAGTTTTTAAGTTTTTAGTTTTTAAGTTTTTGGATTTCATAAACAAACTGACAAACTCAAAAACTACAAAACTGACAATCAATGTATTCTTCTTTCTCCTACTATAAGGAATAACTCATCTTTGAGTTCGTCAGGAAATTCTATGCCGCGTAGTTGCAGGCTTCTGCACCATCCTGCCACTTCAACTTCCTGTGTGGAATACATTATATCTCTGAACTCCTCAACTTCTTCTTCTGTGTAGCTGTCGGATGGACGTCCTTTAAATCTGTCCAGTTCCTCATCATCATAATATTCTATCTTTTTGCTTACGGCAGCCAGAAGGCTGTCTTTCTCGCAAGTCTCATGCTGACCGCAACATTCGCTATCAACTTCCACCACTTGCGGTTCTTCTGTTATTTCGCCTCTGTCAATCTTTTTTTGTAAATTCCTGTTATAGAAGTAACCGGCAATGAGTCCGAAAAGTGCTACTCCTATAAGTGCGATGACTAATATCCACATAATACTATTCCTCCGTAATACTGAAACCGGCCTTTGTTAAATCCTCCCAATACTTGAGGTACGATTTTGATACCACATGAGGATTGTTTATTCTGATATTCTTCAGTTTCAATGCCGCAGGCGCGAATGCCATTGCCATCCTGTGATCCTCGTAGGTGTCTATTGCAGGGCTCGTTTCACTTTCACATCTTTCACCTTTCCATGATAATTCCGAACCGTTACTTTCAGATATAATGTAACCTAATTTCCTCATTTCTGTTATCAGGGCCGCTATACGGTCTGTCTCCTTTATCTTAAGACTTTGCAGACCGCTAAAACGGAACGGTATTCCCATCATGCAGCATGTCACGACGAATGTCTGCGCCAAATCTGGCTGGTTTACAAAATCATACTCCATAATTTCTGTATGCTTTCCGCTTTTTCTGAGTGTGACAGACTTGTAGCCATATTCTGTACTTACTCCAAGTTGTTCAAACAGTTCGGCTACCTTTGCATCGCCCTGGAAACTCTTTTCAAAAAGTCCCGGAAGTTCTATATACGCTTCGTCCGAGAGAGCCGCCATCTCATACCAGTAAGACGCTGCACTCCAGTCGCTTTCCACATAATATGGGATTGCCTTATAAGGTTGGGAATATATTGTTATGAGATTATCGCCTGTCCATTCGGCTTTTCCACCGAACTCTTTCATAATTTCTATTGTAAGATTGATATACGGGCGTGAAATTATATCACCTGTAAGCCTCAGTCTTAAACCGTTTTTGAGGACAGGACCTATCATCATTAGAGCCGAGATATATTGTGAACTCACATTTCCAGGAAGTTCGATTTCTTCTCCTTCAAGTTCTCTTCCTTTTATTCTCAGAGGAGGAAAACCTTCATTCTCAGTGTATTCTATATCTGCACCGATACTCCTAAGAGCATCCACTAGAATTTTTATCGGGCGTTGTCTCATTCTTTCAGTTCCGGTAATAACATGTACTCCTTCTGTGACCGAAAGATAAGCTGTGAGAAATCTCATTGCCGTTCCGGCAGCCATAATATCTATCGTTTCCGGCATATTTTTCAGAGCCTTTATCATTACACTCGTGTCGTCGCAGTCGGACAGATTGTCAATGCTTTTATCCTCATTTTTTGATAAAGCCTTAATAACAAGTGCCCTGTTGCATATACTCTTAGACGAAGGCAGCTGTATGCGTGCAGTTATTTTTTCAGGAGATGATACCTTTATTTTATTCATGTTATACTCAATTTACATTGCAAAGATACATATTTATTTTTTATCAAATCGTTATATGGGAAAAATCCAATCTTGCAAATGCAAATCACGACGATGCTTGCAGAAACACCGTCGTGACCAGATGAAAGTATTAAGTTTTTTTATTTATATTATTTTCTTCTTTTTCAGCCAAAGGTAGTATCCCGTCAGTGGGAGAGTGGCACCTATCAGTGCAGCCAGGAAGTAAAGGACTTTTGTAACAGGACCGCCCCATGTTCCTACGTGCAGCGAATATATCAGTCCTCTGAGGTTCTGTCTCACACTGTTATCTTCGAATTTCCTGATTTCGGTTATTTGTCCGATCTTTGGGTTGAACTTTACATTGTCCGACTTACTCCTGTATCCGTTTTTGTTAAGTGATACGGTTGCCTCGTTTTTGCTTAGCTTGATATAGTTATATTCAGAATAGAGGCTTTGTATCTCTTTCAAGGCTGCGTCGTATGCTATGGTATTTTCCTGTCTGCGTTCTGTCTTGTCGCTATCTTTTTTGTCATTATGCCCGTGACTGTGTCCGTGCCCGGCTTGTTGGTTCTGGGCTTGAGGTTCGGCTCCAAGGAGTGAGTAAGCGGCTTCCCTATACCAACCGAACGACCATGTAGGTCCGGTCAGTGCCATAAGCAATAGGAATATTGTGGCATAGAAGCCGAGTGCTACGTGCGAATCGTACATCAGTCGTCTCGTACCTTTGTTGCATGCCACTGTAAGTCTGTTTTTCAGAGCCTTTCGGGTACGTGGAATCCATATCACCAGTCCGCTTATGAGGATTATTGTCATGGCTATTGTAGATACGCCCACAATAAGAGTACAGGGTGGACTGCTGCCTTTACTTTTAGGAACATCAAGAAACCATCTGTGGAGTTTCCTCATTGTCTGGAAGAAAGGATATGATTTAGACCATCCTATGCTTTCTCCGGTATAAGGGTTGACGAAAAGTACTTTCTTTCCTCCGTTGCTGAAGCTTATCTGATAAGTTTCTTTGGGAGAGTTAGGAATCCTTACTGATGAAATCTTCATTCCATCGTGCTTCTCCTGTAATATATTTATGACCTCAGAAGGACTGAGTCTTTCCTTGCCTTGCGGTATTTCCACCTGATACAGATTTTTGTTCAGGGCACGTGTGATATCCTGTTCGAATACAAGTGTGGCACCGGTGAAACATATCACAGTGATTATCAGCCCCAATGGGATAGAAAGCCAGAGATGTATCTTGTGTAATGTTTTATTCATTTTGTTTATTGCAAATGATTTTTATTTTTGTTTCAAGAAACTTACTCCCTGGATACTTTCTGCATTTACTTCTGTACCTTTTACAGCTTTTCCATCTGTAGAAATAGTGTATAAAGCAGGTAAAGAACCATCTGTCGTTTCCACTTCGAAAGTGATAGTGTGATTATCTGTATCAGCAGCATATGCAAGAGCAATATCGTTGATTAGAGTAGGTTCTGGCAAACCTGTTACTTCAGTGTAAGATTTGGTCTTTACATCGAATATGCCGAACTTCTTGTGCGAACCTTCTGATACACCAGCTGTTCCAGGTTCTGTATATAGTTGAAGGCAGAATTTGTTATCACCAATGTAAAAGCATTTCCACATATAATGTCCTGTCGTTTCCGTCAGATTTACGTAATAATCATCATCAATACTTATTGGCTTTCCGTTTTGTATGTTATTACCACTAATACGTAGTACAGCTGAAGGAACTTCTGGCTCTGACTTTCCGTAGTTTTTTATTGTACTTTGACAGAAAAGGTAGATTTCATTACCAACGACTTCAATACCAGTTTCTGTACGTGAACGAAGATTGCCTTTAATTTGTCCGGCTTCTTTTCCTGGATAATCCTCACTTTTACGTATGATTGTATTCTGATATTTCAGATATTCTTTTTCGCTGTCGTTAGGGTCAAATTTATAAACACCTATATAAAGGTTATTAGCTAAGTCTGTACTATAGCTTGCTTTGGCACGACTTGTTGGATCAGGATCTAAATGTTTAGTTGCATATGATAGTAACACATAGTCACCATATCCGGCTATGTCTCCTACTCCCCATGTTTCTCCATCCATAAGACTTGCAGGTTCTTTGCTTAAGTCATCGCAATCTATAATACCATCGACAGCTGCTGCATCAAATGTTTCCACATTAATATATTTAACACGCTCGTAATGGCCGTTACCGGTTTGGTCGGACATACCTATGAGATAATTCTGGAATATACCTCGCGCTTTCACATCACCATCAAGCGCAACTCCGTTGCCATGCTGTACTAATTTGCCATCCTGAAGTTTCCATGCCATAGTTATGTAGTCTGATGAAGATCCACCTTGCGAAGGATAGTTCATGCCTACCAGAATCTCATTATTGTAATTTATAAAATCAGGATTGTTTCCGCTAAAAAAAATGCGTCCTTCTGGATTTGCAGGATCTAATATGCCGGTTTTAGCATCCGGAGTAAGTTGCAGGTAAGCACCGTTACTCTCTCCTGAACCACTCATTACAACATATTGTACTTTTGCTGTACTTCCTTCACCGTTATCACCGTTGTCATTTGGCAGGTTTTCACTACAAGCAATCATAGAGCATGTTAATACAGATAAGCACATGATTTTTAAATAATTTTTCCTCATTTTTCTTTTTTATTTATAAATTATTTACTGAAATTATATCCTAGTTTGATTGCAAAAGCACGTTTTGGTTTTTGCATCTTGAAATTATCATATAGACGGGCATCTGTCAAATTTGTACATTCTGCAGCAACTGTAAATTCCTGTCTTTTACCAAAGTTATAGTTGATAAAAATATCGTGTGAAAATTGGGTAGGAACTATCAAATCAGAATTGTTATAAGTATTCCATTCGTAGCTGAACGAATGAATGTAACTCATCATGTAATGTATATTGAGTATACTGCCCTTAATGAAAAGGTTGTGCAGAGTAAAGCCTGCCTCACCATTGCCATACATATAAGGTATTGCTGGAATACGCTCTTTATAGTTGCGGCTAATACGTTGAGTACCTGCTACATATTTTGTCATGCTGCGCATATCAATATAGCTGAAATTACCTCCAATAAAGAAAAGATCCTTAAAGGTATAACGTATTCCGAAATCTCCTCCTAGATTGCGTACTCCACCATCGTTTTTTGAAGTAGCTCTTCCATTGTCGCTATTGGTGGTACGTCGAATATAATCCTTTATTTCACGATATTGGAAGGCTGCATCTACTGTTAATTTGTGTTGTGCTATATCTAAAGGACTAGCAGTAACACTGAAATTGATATTGTTGCTTGACTCTGGTTTAAGGCTGGAATTTCCACGTTCTATATCATCACCTGTTCCAAACAATTCACGGCTTGTTGGCAGGCGAAGAGCATATTCGTATGAAAGGCGAAGCTGTGTGTGTTGTCCCCAAAAGTAGGTAGATGCTAATCCGCCTCCCCAGTGTGCTTTCGTGTTTCTGAAATCTTGGTAATTACTACCACCTTCTGGATCAAGATATGCTTCGAGATGATTTATATAGTTCTTTACAAATGCTGATGAATTCCAGATTCCTTTATGATCATATTTGTAGCTCAATCCAGTTACTGCTTTCATACTAGTTTGTGGGTGCTCGTACTCGGCTTTTGTTAGAGTTTCATCTTTGCCCGATCGAGAAAATGAGGTAAAAGTGGAACTAAGAGATACAGAATGTCCTTCACTTGGGAATAATGCAATTCTGAAGTTAGCTGCTCCATTATTGTCACGATACCTGTACTTGGTATAGGATAGTTCACCCGGTGCACTTTTAGGATTACTTTTTTCACCTAACCAGTTATAGTTACAACTAGCCGTATCAGCTGCATAGGATTTACCGAAATTATAGTTACCATTCAATCCGATGTGTAGTCCTTGAAGTACTTTAAATTTCTTTTCATAGGTGAGCTGGGGCATTAACGTATTGGCTGTGGTGTATCGTGCGCCATATACCCAGTTCATGTTTGAGGCATTTTGTGTCTGTTTGTATTCATATCCTCCTGTAAAACCAAACAAGAGACGATCTGCGTATGGCTTGTCTACTAATCCTATTTTAAGAATAGCAGCCTCATTGTGGTATCTTGCATGAAAGCGTCTTACTTCAATATCTTCATATACTACTGTATTTCCTTTTTCTCCAAATTTTGTGTAATGATCAATATTAACCTTATAATCATTGTCTGAATAGTTTTGATAAGCATTTAATGAAATATAAAATCCTTTCTTAGAAGTCCATTCTGCATATGCATTGGTTTTGTGTGTATTGAAAGATCCGAAAGAATAAGATGCATTGACACGTGTACGGCGAGTGTCGTCAGTTACAATGTTAATGGCTCCACCTAAGGCATCTCCTCCCAACTCGATAGGTACTACGCCTTTATAAACTTCAATTCTCTTTGCAAGTCCAGCAGGGATGTTGTTGAGTCCGAAAGCAGAACTCATTCCATCCATTGGGACGCCATCAATGAAAATCTTTACATGTCTTCCGGAAAATCCATTTAAAGAAACATTTGCTTCAGAACCTACACCACCATTTTGGCGGATTTTCACTCCACTGATTTTATCGATTGCATTGGCCAAGTCAAATGTAGTATTTTTAAGTTTTGATGTTTCCAGTAGTGATACGTTGTATGCTAGTCGTTGTACCTTTTCGGCTGGGCTGAGTCCTTTTACTACTACTTCATTTAATGTCATAGCATCTTCTTGCATACTTATTTCTAAATAATGTTTTTGAACTTTTGGATTGAAGTGTCTTTTTTCTGTTTT
>ERZ780076.713-NODE-713-length-13647-cov-6.273690_pt1 | contig 13647 bp, 10 predicted proteins | sample MGYA00511022_ERZ780076 | MGnify/ENA primary metagenome ERZ780076 (study PRJEB29588, sample SAMEA2148733) | human gut metagenome | biome: human gut; feature: human-associated habitat; material: faeces | place: Denmark | collected 2008/2010 ... | reverse complement strand
AAAAATTAAAAAAGAGGAGCCCCCCCCCCCCTCCCCGAGGGGAGGAGCCGGCCAAATGCAGAACAATAAAACGACCATCAAAATGACATTAAAACAACAAGGCAAACCTGTTCCTCCCCTCGGGGAGGTTAGGAGGGGGCTGAAAGGTGACCTTTTAGGCTGTAAAAGGCCACCTTTTAGAGGCCAAAACATGGTCTTTTGCAATACCAATCATAACATATTGATTATCAAGAAATTATAAATAAGCCCCTCCCAGCCTCCCTGAGGGGATGAGAAAGGATGTGAAATTAGGAACAAAATAATTAATTTAAATAAACATAAGCAACCAAATTCCTCCCCTCGGGGAGGTTAGGTGGGGGCTAAACAACTACAAATATGAACAATTTTATCAAAGCATTAAAGAACATTCCACGCCGCGGGCAGCACAATTTCGTCAAGATATTGTGCCTCGGCGTCGGCTTCGCGCTGTCCTCGGTACTAATAGCCAAGCTGTGCTTTGAGAGCGAATACGACACATGTTACCCCGACCACGACCGCATTTACCGCATAAGCGAGAAAGTACAACGCGGCTCCGACCCTGAAGCCATATACGGAAGAACTCCAGGAGGCGTAGCCCCACTGCTGAAAAAGCACTTCGCGCAAATAGAGACTGCAACGAGGATAAACCCTCTTTGCACCGACGAGGAGATGAAAATAGACACGGAACGGCGCGTCAAGGGCAACGTCTACATAGTTGACTCGTGCTTCTTCAAGGTGTTTACGACAAAGATTTTGGAGGGCGACGCGGACGAAACGCTCGCAAAACCGTTCTACTGCCTTGTTTCGCGGACTATGGCCGAACGCATGGGCGGCGACGTTGTGGGGCGCAAGCTTGAGTGTACCACCATACCGGGATTAGTTATGACCGTCGGCGCGGTGTACGAAGACTACCCTTGGAACTCTACGTTCCACGACTATGACGTGATGCTCTCCATGGCGACGCAACGCTCGTTCAGCTACGACGGGCAGGACAACCTGATGGGGAACGACCGCTACCGCTCGTTCATAAAGGTCAGTCCGGGGTGCCACCCGGAGCTGGGCGAGTTTGACGCGACGGTAAAACAGCTTGTAGACAAGCTCATGGCGGAACTGAAAAAGAACAACATCGACTATGCGCTGAAGTTCACCCCGGTGTCAAAATACCACTACGAGAACAGCGACTCGAAGCAGATGTACCTCGTGATGCTCATCCTCGCGGCGGTGGTCTTGGCCGCCAGCGTGCTCAACTACCTGCTAATCGTGATGGGAAACACCGTGACGAGGGCCAAGGAAATGGCCGTAAGGAAGTGCTACGGGGCCATGCCGCGCAGCATATTCGGCATCACCGTGGCCGAGACTTCGGTGCATATCGTGCTGTCGTTGGTGCTGGCCGCCGCGCTAATATATGTCTGCAAAGGCTCAATAGAGACGCTGCTCGACGCCCCAGCGACGGCCTTGTTCACCAACAAAGGCGTGCTCTTCCTTGCCGCTTTGTTGGTCGTTGTGTTCATAATCAACGCCATACTGCCCGGCAAGATGTACAACGCCGTGCCCGTGACGACGGCCTTCCGCGGCTTCACGGAGAACCGACGGAGGTGGAAAATGGCGTTGCTGGCCGTGCAGTTCGTGTTCGTCAGTTTCCTTGTATGCCTGCTCTTGGTGGTCAACAGGCAGTACGCCACGCTCCTGGACTTCAACCTCGGCTATGAATACGACCGCCTCGCGCTCGTCAACATCAACCAAATAAAAGGCGAGGAACGCCGCGCCATGGTGGCCGAACTCGGCAAGATGACCGAGGTGGAGGCATGGACGCCGGTGACATACCCCATGTTCGACCAAGGCAGCGGCAACAACATAGTTGACCCGGAGACGCGAGAAGAGCTGTTTAACGCCCACGACCTGTACATGACGGGCGACAACTTCTTCAGCCTTACGGGCGTGAAAATACTGCAAGGGCGCGGCTTCAACGCCCACAGCGACAGCCTGCGCGAGGTCATGGTAAGCCCCGACTTCGCCCAAAAGCTCAAGAACGCGAAGGGCTGGAACGACGTAATAGGCCGCAAAATAGTTATATCAGAGCACAGTCAGAACTACAACGACCTGTTCACCATCGTTGGAATATACGACAAGTACCGCCCCAACACCGCGCTCGACGACGACGACCGCCCCACGATGATGTTCTACTCCGACCCTTACGGAGGCTATATCAGCTACCTGCTCGTGAAGTTCCACGACCTGACGGCCGACAACATGCAGGCCGTGCAGCGGCGTCTCGCGCGGCTGTATCCCGGCAAGACCGTCATCGTAGACAGCTACAAGAGGCAGCTTGACACATGGTATGACGGGGTAAAGAACTTCCGTTCGGCGGTCATCATAGCCGGACTGTGCGCCCTACTCATAGCCCTTTTAGGATTGATTGGCTACATTAATGACGAGATGCAGCGGCGAAGCAAGGAGATAGCCATACGCAAGGTGAATGGCGCAAGCACCGTAAGCGTGCTCCGCCTGATGCTGCGCGGCGTGCTTGTGGCGGCCGTTCCGGCATCAATCGTAGGCGCAGCGGCGGCCGGATGGGTGGCAGGCAAGTGGCTTGAAGACTTCAGCGTGAAGGCAGGCATGAGCCTCTGGCTGTTCATCTTGGGCATAGCCGCCGTGTTAGTGGTAATCTCCGCCACTGTGATAGCCGACGCTTACAAGACCGCCAACGGCAATCCGGCGAAGTATCTGAAGGATGAATAAATTATGAGGTTATGCGGTTTGACGGTCATAAGGTTATACGGTGTTACGGTTATAAGGTTGTAAGGTCATACGGTGGAATAACAATAAAGCCGTAAAAACAGACAACCGAACAACCAGATAACCGTTAAACCATATAACCTTATGACCGTAAAACCGCATACCCCAATAACCGTAAAACCCAATAACCGTAAAAATATGATTAAAGTAGAGAACTTAAGCAAGTCGTTCCGCACGGAAGAGGTGGAGACTATTGCATTGGACAAAGTGTCGTTCGAGGTCAACGACGGCGAGTTTGTCGCCATAATGGGACCTTCAGGCTGCGGAAAATCAACGCTGCTGAACATCCTCGGACTGCTTGACAACCCCACATCGGGCATGTATTGGCTGGACGGGCAGGAGGTATCGCTGCTCAAAGAGAAAGACAGGACGGGCATACGCAAGGGGCAAATCGGCTTCGTTTTCCAGAGCTTCAACCTCATTGACGAGCTTAATGTGGAAGAAAACATCGAGCTGCCGCTGACCTATCTCAACGTGGGACGCGCCGAGCGGAAGCAGAAAGTGCAGGAAGTGATGAAGCGCATGGGCATCAGCCACAGGGCGAAACACTTTCCCCACCAGCTCTCGGGAGGACAACAGCAGCGCGTGGCGATAGCAAGAGCCGTGGTGTTCGGCCCGAAGTTAATCCTCGCCGACGAGCCTACGGGTAACCTGGACTCGAAGAATGGCGCGGAGGTTATGCGCCTCCTGACCGAACTTAACCAGGATGGCACGGCCATAGTGATGGTGACCCACAACGAGCACGACGCCCAGATAGCCCACAGGACGATACACCTGTTCGACGGACACATCGTCGGGTAACGCGCTTTTTAATTGGGAATTGAGAAGGGAGAGTGGAGAATTATGATTTGTCTTGCTGGCAGACAGCCTTTAAGGCAATCATAATTCTCCACTTTCCCTTCTCAATTCTCAATTAGATAAAAACGAAAGTACGCCTGCATCAACGCAGACGTACCCCCTCATTGATTGTCTAATAAAAAAATATTCAATACAGGTAATGGGCTGCCATGTTCTTATTCATGTCGAAATCGAATGTCGTAGCGTTGAATGAAGGCAGTTCTGTCTGGCTATCGCCCTCGCCGAGCTTCACCTTCGTAGCTGCGAAGCTGAACTTCAGGTTGCCGGTTTCAACAGAATATTTTGCCGCCGACTCCACTTCGACATCAACCTCTACAACCAGCGGAGTGCTCTCTCCCTCGGTAGTTGAGGGGATTGACACATTGAGTTTAAGCGGCTCGGCCTTCAGCTCCATGCTGATGCTGTCCTTTGCAACAGACAGCGCCGGGGTGTACGCCATACGGTAGTCAACCTGACCTACGGCCTCAACAATACCGTCGGCAACGGTCTCGTCGCCCACGATTGAGAGCACGATGTCCTTTATCGGGAAGTCCTGTATAAGAACAGAGTCGGCATCAACGCTGGCCGTCACGTCAACTCCGGCAGGTGTCTCGCTGCCATCGCCGGTGCCGTCGGTGCTGCTGGGCGCAATCTGCGACGACTGCATCTTTCCTGTATATTCACCACATACAGCCTTGACTGTAACAACATCGCCGTTGTTATTATCATCGTCGTCACTGCATGATACCGAGCTGAAGGCAAAACCAATCAGCAACATTGACGCAAAGAGAGCCGTAGGCTTGAAAAATCTTTTCATATTCATAAGGATGTTTTGTTCTGTTAATTTAATGGTTCGTTAATTTCTGTTCTGAATTTCAAAGACGTCTTTGCCTTATAAATTGGCATATTGCATGAAACTTGCGCGCCATCTTGTTAATAGTTGTTAACCGTACACCATTCGAAAGACGGTCTGCGTTTTTACCGCTTTTCACAAACCGCGCCGCAACACCAAGCCTCAACAACTATCCGGATGCAACATCGGAGTGCGGCATTACGGTTGCCAAGAGCCTCGCTTGCGGTAAATGGCAAGTTGGCAATCAAGCTCCCCACCTTCGGAAGGTTTGGGGATAGTGCATGGTCGGACTGTGGCGGGTTTCTCATTTGCCGTCTTTTACCGTCCAAAAGGCCATCTTTCGCACGCTAAAAGGCCACCTTTTACAACGCGAAAGACGGCCTTTCGGAAAGCCTCTGATTATCAACCGGTTACGAAAGGGGTGCAAACCGCTCGGCAGGAAGCCGCCAAAGGCTCAGCCGGCAGCCGCAGACAAGCAGCCACGGGGCTGCCTGACGGCAAGCCGCAGGCCGTCTCGTGCGCGCAAACAAATATTGCATTTTTCAGAGAATTGTATTGCCAAATCGGCGTTTTTTCTTAACTTTGCACCCTCAAAACTAATTAGTTATTCAAAGACATGTCAGGAACAAAGAAAATCAAGACGGCCCTTGTCTCTGTATTCCACAAAGACGGGCTTGACGAATTGCTTGCAAAACTCAACGCAGAGGGTGTGAAATTCTTGTCAACAGGCGGTACGCAGAAGTTTATCGAATCGCTCGGCTACGAGTGCCAAACGGTGGAAAGCGTCACTACTTACCCTTCAATACTGGGCGGCCGCGTCAAGACGCTGCACCCGAAAGTGTTTGGTGGCATACTCGGCCGCCGCGACAACGAGGGCGACCGCGAGCAGATGGCGCAGTATGAGATACCTGAAATAGACCTCGTCATCGTAGACTTGTATCCCTTCGAACAGACCGTTGCGAGCGGAGCAAGCGAGGCCGACATAATAGAAAAGATTGACATAGGCGGCATTTCGCTGATACGCGCCGGAGCAAAGAACTTCAACGACGTTGTCATCGTGCCGAGCAAGGCCGAATACGGCGTGCTTCTGGACATACTGAACAGGAAAGGCGCACAGACCGACATCGAAGACCGCCGCATGCTGGCGACACGTGCCTTCGGCGTAAGCAGCCACTATGACACCGCGATACACAACTGGTTTGAAGGCAAATAAAAAAGGAATATAATACAAAACACCAAACACCCACCCCAACCCCCTCCCCAAGGGAGGGGCTTCAACATGCCACAAATATTAAAAGCACAATAATACGAAGTAATCAAACATCCTTCCCTTCGGGAGGGATTGGGGGTAGGTATTAAATAATTTCAGTATTATGGGATTTTTTTCATTCATCCAAGAGATTGCAATGGACTTGGGCACAGCCAACACAATCATTATCAGTGATGACAAGATTGTGGTTGACGAGCCGTCAGTAGTAGCCCTCGACCGCCGCACGGACAAAATGATTGCCGTAGGCGAGAAGGCCAAGATGATGTACGAGAAAACCAACGACAACATACGCACCATACGTCCGTTGCGCGACGGAGTCATAGCCGACTTCACCGCCTGCGAGCAGATGATGCGCGGACTGATAAAGATGGTGCACACGGGAAGCCGCCTCTTCTCGCCCTCGCTGCGCATGGTAATCGGCGTTCCGTCAGGTTCCACCGAAGTGGAGCTGCGCGCCGTGCGCGACTCGGCAGAGCATGCCAACGGCCGAGACGTGTACCTGATATTCGAGCCGATGGCCGCTGCCGTGGGCATAGGTCTCGACGTGGAAGCCCCCGAGGGCAACATGGTGGTTGACATAGGCGGCGGCAGCACCGAGATTGCCGTCATCTCGCTGGGCGGCATCGTGTCGAACAACTCCATACGCACCGCCGGCGACGACCTGACAGCCGAGATACAGGAGTACATGAGCAAGCAGCACAACGTGAAAGTGAGCGAGCGAATGGCTGAAAGGATAAAGATACACGTAGGCTCGGCGCTGACCGACCTCGGCGACGAAGGCCCCGAAGACTACGTTGTACACGGCCCCAACAAGGTTACGGCGCTGCCGATGGAGGTGCCCGTATGCTACCAGGAGATAGCCCACTGCCTTGACCGCACCGTGGCGAAGATAGAAAACGCCGTGCTCTCAGCACTTGAGAAGACACCGCCCGAGCTGTATGCCGACATCGTGAAGAACGGCATCTATCTGACAGGCGGCGGCGCACTGCTGCGCGGACTTGACAAGCGACTGACCGACAAGATAAAAATCCCGTTCCACGTGGCCGACGACCCCCTGCACAGTGTTGCAAAGGGAGCCGGCATTGCACTTAAGAACGTTGACCGCTTCTCGTTCCTGATGAGATAAGCCGATGCGAAACCTGATTGAATTCATCAAGAAATACAATCATTGGTTTGTCTTTGTCCTGCTTGAAGTGGTAAGCTTCGTGCTGCTGTTCAAGTTCAACAGCTACCAGGGCAGCGTATGGTTCTCGTCGGCAAACGCCGTTGCAGGGAAGGTGTACGAGGTGGACGCCGCGGTGAAAAACTATTTCAGCCTGACAAAAATCAACGAACAGCTGAACCAGAGAAACCTGTATCTGGAACAGACCGTCCGCCGGTTGCAGGACAAAATAGAGCGGCTTGAACCGCAGGAGGACTCCTCGTGGCTGGCACTGACGCAGGCCGAGGTGCTGAAAGACTACAAGCTGATACCCGCCAAGGTAATAACCAACTCGGTTGACAAGCGCGACAACTTCATAACCATTGACAAAGGGCGCGCCGACGGCGTGCGCAAGGACATGGGCGTAGCCTGCGGCAACGGCGTAGTGGGCGTGGTCTACATGGTCTCGGAGCACTATGCCGTAGTAATCCCGCTGCTGAACTCGAAGTCGAACGTAAGCGTGACAATCAGGAAAAGAGGGTATTACGGCTACCTGCACTGGACCGGAGGCGCAGCCGACCTTGCCTATGTGGACGACATTCCGCGCCATGCGCACTTCCGCTTGGGCGACTTTGTCGAGACAAGCGGCTATTCGTCGATATTCCCTCCCGGCATAATCGCCGGACAAGTGCTCCATGTCTACAACTCCGCCGACGGCCTTTCATACCGCGTACAGGTGCGGCTGACAACCGACTTCGGCAACCTTCGCGACGTGTGCGTTATCGACAACACGGGCATGGAGGAGCGTATCGACCTGCTACGCAGCGCGGAAGACTCGCTAAGGCTGAAGTGAAACAATAGTAACAAGACATGAAGATAGAAGTTGTAAGGCATCTCTTCACATTCATCATATTATGCCTGGTGCAGGTGTTGGTGCTCAACCACATCAACATTCTTGGCTGCGCCACGCCTCTGCTGTACGTTTATTTCATAATGATGTTCAGGCGCGGCTACCCCAGATGGGGCATCCTGCTGTGGAGTTTCTGCCTGGGCTTGTGCGTAGACATATTCTCAAACACCCCCGGAGTGGCCGCGGCGTCGGCCACGCTGCTCGGTTTCATTCAGCCTTACCTGCTCAACCTGTTCACACAACGGGACAGCCCGGACGACATGAAGCCGTCGATGAAAGAGCTGGGCGTGGCGAGATACATATATTATACGGTCATCTGCGTGGTTGTTTTCCACCTTGCGTTCTTCACACTCGAGTCATTCAGCTTCTTCAACCCGGGACAGTGGGCCAAGAACATAGGCGGAAGCTCGGCGATAACGGCCGTGCTCATCATCGTGATTGAAAACATAAGGAAAAGGTGAACGCCACCTGACAAGGCGAAACGGACAGCGAAATGGACAAGGACTACAGACTTGAAAACAGGAAATACGTGATTGGCGGCGTTGCCGTTTTCATCGTCGTGGTGTACATCATACGCCTGTTCACGCTCCAAATCATGAGCGACGACTACAAGAAAAACGCCGACAGCAACGCTTTCCTCAAAAAAGTCGAGTATCCGGCACGCGGCATCATATCCGACAGGAACGGCCGCCTGCTCGTCTACAACCAAAACGCTTACGACATAATGGTTGTGCCCAACGAGGCAAAAGGCAATCTCGACACCCTTGAGTTCTGCCGGTCGCTTGGCATAACGAAGGAGTATTTCGACAAGAGAATGGCCGAAATGAAAGACCGGAACAAAAATCCCGGCTATTCTCCGTTCACCCAGCAGATGTTCATGAGCCAGCTGACGGAAAAGGAATTCAGCATTTTCCAAGAGAAGATATACCGCTTTCCCGGCTTCTACGTACAGCGGCGAAGCGTCAGGCAGTACACAATGCCACACGCGGCGCACGTTCTCGGCGACGTGGCTGAAGTGTCGGAAAACGACATCGAGGACGATTCTTACTACCAGCTCGGCGACTACATCGGCAAGCAAGGTGTAGAGAAGTATTACGAAAAGCAACTGCGCGGAGAAAAGGGAGTGCAGATTTTGCTGCGCGACGTACACGGACGCATCCAGGGAAGCTATATGAACGGCCAGCTTGACCGCCGCCCCGTGCCGGGAAAAGACCTCACACTAAGCATCGACATCAAGCTGCAAGCATTGGGAGAACGGCTGCTTGAGGGCAAGATTGGCAGCATTGTGGCAATCGAACCGTCTACAGGCGAGGTGCTGTGCATGGTTTCATCGCCCACATACGACCCGAGGATGATGACCGGACGCAAGCGGAGCAAGGCGCACCTGGAACTCGCACGCAACCCGTGGAAACCGCTTCTGAACCGCTCCATAATGGGAATGTACCCTCCGGGGTCGACGTTCAAGACCACACAGGGGCTGACATTCCTCACCGAAGGCATCGTAACCCCTGGCACGATGTTCCCCTGCCACCACGGCTTTTACTGTCGCGGACTGCACGTAGGCTGCCACGGCCATGCCTCGCCGGTAAGCCTCGTCCCCGCGCTCGGCACTTCATGCAACGCCTACTTCTGCTGGGGCTTGTACTACATGCTGGGCAACAGGAAGAAATACAAAAGCGTGCAGGAGGCCATGAACACATGGCGCGACTACATGGTGAGCATGGGTTTCGGCTACAAACTCGGCATAGACCTGTACGGAGAGAAACGAGGACTGATACCGAACGCGCAGTATTACGACAAGGCTTACAAAGGTTCGTGGAACGGACTGACAGTTATCAGCATCGCGATAGGCCAGGGCGAAGTGCTGCTTACACCCTTGCAGATAGCCAACATGTGCGCGACCATAGCCAACCGCGGCTACTATTACACGCCCCACGTTGTGAGGAAGGTGCAGGGAGAGCCGCTTGACACTGCCTACACCACAAAGCATTACACCAAGGCCAGCCGCAAGGCATACGACTACATAGTGGCCGGCATGCGCCGCTCGGTGACAAACGGAACATGCCACGCCGCCAACCGGCCCGACTACGAAGTATGCGGAAAGACAGGAACGGCGCAGAACCACGGGCAGGACCACTCCATCTTCATGGGTTTCGCGCCGATGAACGAGCCGAAGATTGCCGTCGCCGTATATGTGGAAAACGGCGGTTTCGGTGCCGAATACGGCGTGCCCATCGGCTCGCTGATGATGGAACAGTACATCAACGGCAAGCTTTCGCCCGAATCGGAAAAGAAAGCGGCCGACTTCCAACACAGACGTATAGCGTATGGCGCATCAAACAGATAAACAACAGAGCGTGCTCCGCTCTTTAGATTGGTGGACAATAGGCATCTACCTGTGCCTGCTGGCGTTCGGATGGCTCAGCGTATGCGGTGCGAGCTACACTTACGGCGACACCGACATACTAAGCCTCGGCACACGTTCGGGCATGCAAATCGTGTGGATCGGCACTTCCGTATGCCTCGGCTTCGTGCTTCTCATGCTCGACGACAGGTTTTACGACACCTTCGCATACATCATTTACGCGGTGCTCCTGCTGCTCCTGTTCGTCACGATATTCAACCCCCACGAGATAAAAGGCTCGCGCTCGTGGCTCGTGCTGGGGCCTCTGAGGCTTCAGCCTGCCGAGTTCGCCAAGTTCGCCACGGCCCTTGCGGTGGCCAAACTGATGAGCACCTACGGCTTCAACATGCACCGCTGGAAAGACTTTGCAGCCGCATGCGCCGTCGTACTGCTGCCTATGATGTGCATCGTGGCGCAGAAAGAGACCGGCTCCGCCCTTGTCTACATATCCTTTTTCCTGATGTTCTACCGCGAGGGGATGACCGGCAGCGTGCTATTCACCGGCCTGGCGATGATTATATACTTCGTTGTGGGCATACGGTATGAGGGAACCATGCTCTTAGACACGGGCGCATCAGTGGGCAAGTTCGCCGTGCTGACGCTCGTGCAGGTGTTCGTTTCGGGCATGGTCTACACCTACTGCCATGAAAAAAGGCAAGCTCTCGCCATACTCGGCTACAGCCTCGGAGCCACCATCCTGGCACTGCTCTTCGCCGAGTTCGTCATTCCCTTCGACATAGTATGGGTGCAGATAGCGGCATGCGCGGCACTTATAGGCTACCTGATTTACTGCGCCTTGAACAGGCGGATAAAGCATTACATCTACATCGCGCTGTTCGCGGTAGGCTCGATAGCCTTTTTCTATTCGGCCGACTACATGCTCAACAACATCCTCGAGCCGCACCAGCGAGTACGCATCAACGTCCTTCTCGGCCTCGACGAAGACCTTTCGGGCACAGGCTACAACGTACACCAGAGCGAAATAGCCATCGGCTCGGGCGGACTTAAGGGCAAAGGCTTCCTCAACGGCACACAGACAAAGCTGAAGTTCGTGCCCGAACAGGACACCGACTTCATCTTCTGCACAGTAGGCGAGGAAGAAGGCTTCCTCGGTTCGGCAGGCGTGCTGCTGCTGTTTCTCGCCCTGATACTGCGCCTAATCAAGATGGCCGAGCGGCAGCCGTTCAAGTTCGGACGAGTGTACGGCTACTGCGTGTTGAGCATCTTCCTGTTCCACGTGTTCATAAACGTCGGCATGGTGCTCGGCCTCACACCCGTAATAGGCATTCCCCTGCCCTTCTTCAGCTACGGAGGCTCGTCGCTTTGGGGATTTACAATCCTGCTTTTCATCTTCCTCCGAATAGATGCCGGGCGCAATATGGAGAGAAACTGAAAAGCGAAATACGCATACCTTTTAATATAAGGTGAGTTCGACGAAATTAAATGCGTTACTCTTAGTTTGTATTCTTCGAATACATAAAATTTGAATTATGCCCGTCATCTGTCAGAATTGTCGCCAACACCCTGTATATCAACACGTTACGGACTGACAGATACCGACGTCATCTGTCAGCCGTCAGTCAGTCAGGCTGACACCTGCTGAAGAATACAAATCATCTGTCAGCCTATAACCCGTTGACTGTCAGTGCATAACGCTCAAAACTGACAGATGACAGAGGAATACGGAAAACATATAACTTTTAGTATTCCGACTACAACTGTTCCAAAACATTGTCTCTTGATTTCTAATTAACGGCAAACGGCGTTGCAAAAGGCCACATTTCAGCCTGCGTTTTGCCGTCTTTTACAAGGCCATTAGTCACTTTTCACGTAAAATTCGGCGAACTCACATTAAATATAAAGACACAAAAAAGAGTGAAAGACCAGGGCATCAGCCACCGCTTCTTTCACTCTTTGTGTTCTATGTCAAGTCGGATTAGTCGAGCTGAGCCAGCTTGTTGTCAGAGCCGAGCACGTCGATAATCTTATGCTTGTACATCTCCTCCATGAGGTCACGTGCCGGTCCGCAGTACTTACGCGGGTCAAACTCGGCCGGTTTCTCAGCCAGCACCTTGCGTACAGCGGCTGTGAAGGCCAGACGTGAGTCAGAGTCGATGTTGATTTTGCAAACTGCGCTCTTGGCAGCCTTGCGGAGCTGCTCCTCGGGAATGCCCACTGCATCAGGCAGCTTGCCACCATACTGGTTAATCATGTCAACATATTCCTGCGGAACTGAAGAAGAGCCGTGGAGCACGATGGGGAATCCAGGCAGCTTCTGCATGATTTCGTCGAGAACGTCGAATGCCAAAGGAGGAGGAACAAGGCGGCCGGTCTTCGGGTCACGTGTGCACTGCTCGGGCTTGAACTTGTATGCTCCGTGGCTTGTGCCGATAGAGATTGCCAGAGAGTCAACGCCTGTCTTGCTCGTGAAGTCGATTACTTCCTCGGGTTTTGTGTAGTGAGACTCCTCTGAAGCTACCTCGTCCTCAACACCTGCGAGCACTCCGAGTTCGCCTTCAACTGTAACGTCATACTGGTGAGCGTAGTCAACGACCTTCTTTGTCAGCGCTACATTCTCGTCGTATGGCAGCGATGAACCGTCAATCATGACAGAAGAGAAGCCCATGTCAACGCAGCTCTTGCAAAGCTCGAAGCTGTCACCGTGGTCGAGGTGGAGCACTATTTCAGGATGTGCGCAGCCGAGTTCCTTTGCATATTCTACCGCGCCTTCAGCCATGTAACGAAGAAGAGTCTGGTTGGCGTAGTTGCGCGCGCCCTTGGAAACCTGCAGGATGACAGGCGACTTCAGTTCTGAAGAAGCCTTGATGATGGCCTGCAGCTGCTCAAGGTTGTTGAAGTTGAACGCCGGAATGGCGTATCCGCCATTGATGGCCCTTGCGAACATGTCACGCGTGTTCACCAAGCCAAGTGTCTTGTAACTTACCATAATTCAAAAAGTTTTATGTTATGATGAATAATCTATCGCTATATCACTGCAAAGTTAACACATTCTTCCGGCAAAACAAAAGGTTGGCCGCACTTTTAATAATGCCCTGCGATGATTTTTCATATTAATTTCATCTTGCTAAAAAACGTTTCGCCATTTTGTCAAGTGAATTTAGCAAAAGTTGCAAAAAACATTGTTTTCGCTGATAAAACAGCCGTTACAAACGCTTCAGGCTTTACGTTAAGGCATAAAAAAAGGAGTACCGCTGTACTCCAATCTTGTTAACCTTAAATCTAATACTATGAAAAACACGATGCAAAGGTACGGTTTTTTCCGACAGTTGCAAGAATTTTATTTTACAAAATGCCGCAAACGGCCGTTTTATTGACATGGGTCAAAAGACGGGTCTGTTTTGTTTAGAAGTTAAAGGAGTTATAGAAGTTAACGCTCGCTGCGCTCGCTAAGAAGTTA
>ERZ780076.708-NODE-708-length-13685-cov-5.804769_pt1 | contig 13685 bp, 7 predicted proteins | sample MGYA00511022_ERZ780076 | MGnify/ENA primary metagenome ERZ780076 (study PRJEB29588, sample SAMEA2148733) | human gut metagenome | biome: human gut; feature: human-associated habitat; material: faeces | place: Denmark | collected 2008/2010 ... | reverse complement strand
GTTCCAAAAGACGGCAAATCGCACGCTAAAAGGCCACCTTTTAGCGTGTAAAAGGCGGCCTTTTGCAAAGCGGTTTGTAACATGCTGACGTACAGGATGTTACATATTGACATTTCATTTTTCTCCGGATGTCTCCTTGATGATGCCTACGCTCAACGCTCCGAGCACGAGAAGGACGCCCGAAACGAGCATCATGCTGTACTGGTGGCCGCCCACAAGGCTCAATACAACGCCGCCGATGGCCGCAGCTATGATTTGAGGTATGCAGATAGTGCCGTTGAACAGGCCGAGGTACGCGCCCATGTGGCTGCCGTTGAGGGCGTTGGTTACGATGGTGAAGGGCATCGCCAGCATGGCCGCCCATGCGCATCCGATAAGCAGGTAGGGCACGAATAGCAGGTACTGGTCAGTGATGTAAGGCACCATCAGGAAGCCCGCGCCGCCCAGCACGAGGCTCAACGCGTAGGCAACCTTGCGCGCCTTGAAGCGCGGAAGCACCATCGCCCAGCACACGCTGCCTATGGCCTGCACGGCGAAGAGTATTCCCACCCAGTTGCCTGCCGCCTGGAACTCCTTTGACGAGGTAACGGTTGTTCCCCAGCAGGTCTCGGCGATGGCTCCGTTGGTGTAGTTCCACATGTAGAGGAACGCCGACCAGCAGAAGAACTGCACAAGTCCTACCGTCCAGAATGCCGACGGAGCGTTGCGCAGCAGCTTGAACCAGTTGGCCTTCTCCTCGTTGAGCGGCTTGTCGAGGCCGTGGTATTCGGCGTATTCCTTCGGCGGCATCTCCTTTACCTTGACCGAAGTGTAGATGACGCAGAGTATGAGTATGGCCGCGCCAATGTAGAAAGAGTAGATTACGGAGTCGGGTATCACACCCTCGGCTGCCACGTTTCTGATGCCGATGAACGTGAAGAAGAACGGGAAAACGTATCCCACGAGCGAGCCGGCGTTGCACAGGAAGCTCTGTATGGAGTAGGCAAGGGCCTTCTGCTTTTCGTTAACCATGTCGCCTACGAGCATCTTGAACGGCTGCATGGCCATGTTTATGCTCGTGTCGAGGAACATGAGAGACACGAGTCCGAACACCATCGCCGTTGACACCGCCATGCCCAAAGAGCCTGCGTTGGGCAGAAGGCACATCACGATGACGGCCACCAGCGCGCCCACAAACAGGTAAGGGATGCGCCGTCCGAAGCGGCACCACGTCTTGTCGCTCAATGTTCCCACGATGGGTTGTACCACGATGCCCATCAGCGGGGGCAGAATCCAGAAGTAACTGAGGCTGTGAGGGTCGGCGCCGAGCGTCGCGAAGATGCGGCTGATGTTGGCGCTCTGAAGGGCGTAGGCTATCTGTACGCCGAAAAAACCGAAGCTGATGTTCCACAGCTTGGCGAAACTCAAGTCGGGTTTCCTTTTCAATCCGTTATTCATTGTTTAAGGTAATTAATTTAATTCATAATTCATAATTCACAATTCATAATCAAATGTTTCACAATTCAGCGTTCAAACTTAACCTGATGCCGTGCAAAAAACGTTGTGTTTATTCTTATGCGGTAGGCGTATATGTGCAAAGGCGTCAGCCCAATTGTGAATTATGAATTATGAATTGTGCATTACTTTCGTTGTTCCCCGTACTATCAGGCGTGTCCTTACCACGCGCTTCTCCACCTTGTCCACGGGTATGCGCCCTTCGGCTTTGCTTATAAGGATGTCAGCGGCGAGCCGTCCCACCTCGTAACCGTTCTGCTCCACGGTGGTGAGCATAGGGTCGCAGGCCACTGCGCGCTGGCCGTTGGTGAAGCCGCATACGGATATGTCGTCGGGCACCCGCAGCCCCATGCGCTTTGCGGTGTACATTATGCCGATGGCGGTGTCGTCGTTTATGGCGAAGAACGCGTCGGGGCGGTTGTCCGATTCGAGCACGGCCGGTGTGATGCGCTCGGCGTCCTCGCGGTTGTCGCACTCCATGCGGACACACCCGTCGGGGTCGAGTCCGTGCTTGCGCAGGGCGTCGTGCCATCCGTTGTAGCGGTTCTTGGATATTTCCATCTTCATGGACGAGCCGTAGAAGGCTATCCGGCGGCAGCCGGTGCTTATCAGGTATTCCACCGCGGAGTAAGCCCCCATGTAGTCGTCGACGGTCACACGGCTCGCGTTGACGCCCGTGCAGATGCGGTCGTAGAACACAAGCGGCACGCCGTTGTCCATCAGTTCCTGGAAGTGGTCGTACTTGTAGGTGTTCTTCGACTGCGACACGATTATGCCGCACACCTTGTTCTCGTAGAACGCGCGGCAGGTCTCGACCTCGCGCCCGTAGTCTTCGTCGCTCTGCGCCACGAGCAGGGGGTAGCCGTATTTCAGCGCCTCGTCCTCTATCCCGGCAAGGATTGACGAGAAGTAGAAGTGGGTGAACTGCGGTATGATGACCCCTATTATTTTCATCGTGCGCCTGCTGCGCAGCGACTCGGCCATGGGGTTGGGGCTGAACTTGTGCTCCCTGGCGTATGCTACAATGGCCTCGCGCTTCTCGCGGCTTATGCGCGTGCTGCCTTTCAGGGCGCGCGACACCGTGGCTACCGACACCCCGAGCTCGCGGGCAATGTCTTTCATCGTCAGGGCTGTGTTTTCCTTTGGCATATTTGTATTTTATGGTGCAAATATAGTACAAACAATGGAATAACGGAGCGATGCCGCCGAATTTCCTGTTTGCCGCTACCGGTGCAAAATTACTCAAAGGCTTACAATGCTGTTTTTTACACCTTATATTATTTAAGGAAACAGACGCGCAAACGGTTGCATGCCAACGGTTTTGCAAAAGGTGGCCTTTCGCATCCCAAAAGGCCACCTTCCGCACTGTAAAAGACCGTCTTTTGCAACGCGAAAGGCCACCTTTTGCAAAACGGCCGGAAACCGCTGATGCAACCGTTTGCACGTCTGATTTTGTTCTTTTTTGTTAAATTCAGAACCAAACATGATAATTGGGCTTACTTTTGCATCAGAAAGACGTGAAAACTTGCCTTAATTACAGCATCTTGGGATGTGATTGGAAAACCATAGATAATAGTATATGATTTGTATTTAATGTTAACTTTAAAAGTACAGAATGATGAAGCAGGTAAAATCCAAGACCCCTGTTAGGATTTTGTCCTTGTTGTTGGGACTGTTCCTATCAGTAGGAGCCTTTGCGCAGAACGACGTCAAAGGTATCGTGAAAGATGCTTCCGGCGAACCGATTATCGGCGCCACCATCCGTGTCATAGGGCAGGAAGGCGGAGCCATAACCGACTTTGACGGCAACTTTACAATCAAGGCCGCGCCAGGAGCGAAAATACAAGTGTCTTACATCGGCTACAAAACGGTGGAACTGCCCGTTTCGGCCAACATGGTAGTTACGCTGCAAGACGACACACAGCTGCTTTCCGATGTGGTGGTAATCGGTTACGGCCGCGCCAAGAAGGAAGACCTGACCGGCTCCGTGACGGCTATCAAGCCCGACGAGATGAGCAAGGGTATCACCAGCAGCGCCTCCGACATGCTTGTGGGCAAGGTGGCCGGCGTCGATGTTATCACAGCCGGAGGTTCGCCAGGCTCTGGAGCGCAAATCAGAATCCGCGGCGGCTCGTCGCTCAACGCGAGCAACGACCCGCTAATCGTGGTTGACGGTCTTACTATAGACAACAACACCGCAACCGGAATGAGCAACGTCATGGCTACAATCAACCCCAACGACATCGAGACCTTCACCGTGCTGAAGGACGCGTCGGCGACGGCCATCTACGGTTCGCGCGCGTCGAACGGTGTCATCATCATCACCACGAAGAAGGGACGCAAGGGCACAGGACCTAAGTTCTCGTACAACGGCGACGTGACAATCTCGACTACGCAGAAGCGTTACAGCGTGCTCAACGGCGACGAGTACCGCGCCCTCGTAGGAAAGGTCATCGGCCCTGACGCGGCTGCCCCCGGTACAGCCGACACCGATTGGCAGGACGAGATTTTCCGCACGGCTGTCAGCACATCGCACAACATCTCAATCACCGGCGGACTGAAGAACATGCCTTACCGCGTGTCGGCAGGATACCAGAGCGACAGCGGTATCATAAAGAAGTCTTACATGAAGCGTTTTAACGCGTCGGTCAACCTCGCACCGTCGTTCTTTGACGACCACCTCAACTTCAACGTTACGGCCAAGTTCACTACGGAGAAGGACAGCTACGTAGACTCTGGCGCGGTAATCGGCGGCGCACTGGCTATGGACCCCACGCGCCCCGTCTACGACCACAGCGCAATAGGCGACGCGTTCTTCGGCGGATACTACCAGAACTACCAGTCGACCGACATCTTCGCCGACAAGAGCTGGGGATACACTACCAATACCAACACTCCGCAGAACCCCGTTGCCTACCTGAACCTCAGGGACTGCATAGCTCACTCCAACGACTTCACGGGCAACATCGAGATGGACTATAAAATACACGGCTTCGAGGACTTGCACATTCATGCCAGCCTGGGCGGACAGTACACCGAAAGCCGTCAGAATGACACCAACTCGCCGTACTCTTTCGACAACAACTACTACGGCTGGAGCGGACTGACCAAGTACTACAAGTACAGCATCACGGCCAACGCCTACGCGCAGTACCAGCACACCTTCGGCGCACACAATGTCGACATAATGGCCGGCGCGGAGGAGTCTCACTACCACCGCAACGGCTGGAACTACGGCAGCGGCTGGGATTCGTACACCGACACGCCGTACAACGTATCGTCAAAGGCCGAGAAGAGCTGGGCAACGCACAACTCGCTCGTGTCTTACTTCGGCCGTCTGAACTACACGCTGCTCGACCGCTACATGCTCACAGCCACGTTCCGTGCCGACGGTTCGTCGCGCTTCGCCAAGGGACACAAGTGGGGCTACTTCCCATCTGTCGCCCTCGCATGGCGCATCAACGACGAGAAGTTCATGAAGCCGCTGAAGTGGTGGAACGAGTTTAAGCTCCGCCTCGGCTGGGGACAGACCGGACAGCAGGACATCGGCTACGACTTCCTTTACTCGCTGCTCTATACCACGAGCAACTCTTACGCTCAGTACCCCTTCGGCGACACTTATTACACCACCGTCCGCCCCGACAAGTACAACCCGGAGCTGACTTGGGAGACCACTACCACATGGAACGCCGGACTTGACTTCGCCTTCCTCAACAACCGCATCACCGCCAACGTTGACGGATACTACCGCAAGACGACCGACCTTATACAGGAAGTCACCATACCCGCGCTGATGAACTTCGCGCAGCGCATGGCCCAGAACATCGGTTCTCTTGAGAACTACGGAGTCGAGTTCTCCATAGGCGCGAAGCCCATCGTAACCAAGGACTTCACCTGGGACATCCAGTACAACGTAGCTTGGAACCACAATGAAATAACAGAGCTTATCGGCGGCGACGACGACTACATCGTGCAGTCGGGCGGAACAATCTCGCGCGGTACGGCGACACACGTACAAGCGCACAAGGTTGGCCAGCCTGCAAACTCTTTCTGGGTGTACCAGCAGGTGTATGACGAGGCCGGCAAGCCCATCGAGGGCGCGTTCGTTGACCGCAACGGCGACGGACAAATCAACAGCGACGACCGCTACTTCTACCACAGTCCTGCCGCTGACGTGTTCATGGGACTTACGATGAAGTTCATATACAAGCGTTGGGACTTGAGCTTCGCACTCCGCGCATCGCTCGGCAACTACGTTTACTATGACTTCCTCGCCAACAAGGCTTCAATCAGCTCAAGCGGACTCTATTCGAACAGCGCGTACAGCAACACCACGCAGGCCGCAGTCGACCTCGGCTTCACCGGCACGGGTGCGTCTGAATATTACCTGAGCGACTACTTCGTGCGCAACGCTTCTTACCTGAAGTGCCAGAACATAACGCTCGGATACTCGTTCCCCGCCCTGCTGAAGTACAACAACCAGGACTACTTCTCTGGCCGTCTGTTCTTCACCGTGCAAAACCCGTTCATCATAACCAAGTACAAGGGTCTCGACCCGGAGGTTTCAAGCGGCATCGACAGCAATCCGTATCCGCGTCCTTTGAGCTTCCAGCTCGGTCTTAACCTCAACTTCTAAGGGTTTGCGTTAATACTTTCACGTAACGAAATAAAAGGAAACGACAATGAAAAAGACATTTATAAAGACAATAGCGGCAGCCGTGTTGACCGTAGGTCTTACAGGCTGTGTCAACGATTTGGACATAAGTTCAATCGACCCGCAATCGTCTCCCGAAGTCGACCCGATGGGACTGCTGGCCAAGTGCTACGCTACGCTCGGCCTTACAGGCCAGGACGGCGGTTCCGGCAACGGCGACTTGAGCGACGACGAGGGCGAATCGGGCTTCTACCGTACAACGTTCAACCTCCAGGAGCTGCCTACCGACGAGGTGATGTGGGCTTGGCAGACCGACCAGGACATACCGCAAATCACGATGATTAACTGGAACTCCAGCTCAATCCGCGTGCAGTGGGCCTACACCCGACTGACTTACGACATCACACTGTTAAACAACTACCTCACGACAGTGCCCGACAACGAGGAGAACAAGGTCAACCGGGCCGAAGTTCGCTTCCTCCGTGCTTTGCATTACTGGTACTTGCTCGACCTCTTCGGCAAGTCACCGTTCAAGACGGAGTTCAACATCGACCAGCTGCCGGTAGAGTACAGCGGTGCTGAAATGTACGACTGGCTCGACAAGGAGCTTACTGAAATAGAGCCGCAGATGGCCGAAGTCGGCGCATACTGCAACAGCCAGAGCTTCGGTAGGGCTGACCGCGGAGCGGCTTACATGCTCCATGCACGCCTCGCCCTTAACTCCGAGGTATATACCAAAGGTGCAGTCAAGGACTTCGACAAGGCCATCGACTACTGCGACAAGCTGATAAACAGCGGCGCATACGACCTCTCGCGCCAGGCGAAAGGCGGAAACTCGGGCTACGCCCAGCTGTTCATGGCCGACAATGACGAGAACCCCGAGGCCATGCAGGAAATCATCCTGCCCATCCGTCAGGACGGACTTAGGACGAGAGCGTACAGCGGTTCGCTCATGCTTATTGCCGGAGCGCGTAGCTCGCAGATGCCCAACTACGGACTGAAGGAGACCTGGACGTGCTTGTTTGCACGTGAATCGATGACCAAAAAGTTCTTCCCGTCGACCGATGACGTGCCTCTCGCTGAAGAAGCTGCCGACGACAAGGCTTCACAAGAGGAAGTGGCGCAGAAAGATGCACAGAACGGTACGACTGTGGCCGACGTCATCAACCGTGCAGGCGACGACCGCGCACTGCTCTACAGCGGATGTGCCAACGGCACGCGCAAGGTTAAGACCGATGAAATAAGCGGCTTTACAGACGGCCTCTCGTTGGTAAAATGGACCAACCTGCGTAGCGACGGCACTGCCGGAAGCGACCCGTCATGGCCCGACACCGACATTCCGCTGTTCCGCTTGGCCGAGGCTTACCTGACACGCGCCGAGGCAAAGTGGCGCAAGAGCGGTCGTCTTGACGACGCTTTGGGCGACATCAACGAGCTGCGCAGGCGTGCCAACACACGTACCTTGCCGTCAATCACGTCGGAGATGGACATCCTCGACGAGTGGTGCCGCGAGTTCTACATGGAAGGACGCCGTCGTAGCGACCTCGTGCGCTTCGGCTGTTTCGCAGGCAGCAAGTACATTTGGGACTGGAAGGGCGGCGTAGCCGATGGTACAACCGTCGACTCTCACTTTAACGTTTACCCCATCCCGGCGGACGACATCAGGAACAACAAGAACCTGAAGCAGAACGAAGGTTATTAAAAAGACGGTGAATTATAATCAATTAAAACGACAATCATTATGAAGGACATTATAAAAAGCCTGTTCGTCGGAGCGTTGGCGTTGGCGGCAATGCCGCTCATGACATCGTGCGACAACGACGACGACAGCAATCCTACGCTGCATACGCCGGAAAACTTCGTGCTCAACACGCCGGCATACGCGCAGAACAACACATACGACCTGTCCAAGGCGGAGAGCGTGAACCTCACGACTTCGCAGCCCGACTACGGCTTCCCGGCCGCCACGGAGTACCAAGTGGAGGTGTCGCTCGACCAGAACTTCACGTCGGTAACTACGCTCGAAGTGCCTGAAGGCATATCTTACAGGACTCTGGGCACTGTTTACAACCAGGCCAACATGGACGTTGACGGCGTAGAACTCAACAACGCCATCGTGGCATTGTACCAGGCCGCCCACAACGGCGAAGACCCCTCGGGCATCGTAATGCCGGCATACATACGCCTTACGGCACACATCAGCGGCACTGACGTTGGATGGTGCGCTTCCAACGTAATCACGCTGCCCAAGGTGACGGTGTCTTACATCGCAACCATTCCTACCGAAGTCTACGTTTCAGGCCCGTCAATACGCAAGGGCGAGGAGGCCAAGCCTCTCGGTGTAGTCAATTCACTTGACGGTTCATTCTTCGGAATTGTCTATATGGAGGCAGGTTCTTCGCTGATGTGGGGCGACGAGGCATCGCAGACCAACGGCTTCGCTCTCACCACGACCAAGGACGACCAGGCCGGAGCAGGCTTGACTGAGGCTGCCGACGGCGGCATCGCTTTCGGCAAAGCCGGTTGGTACTCTATCTTGATGAAGTTCGAGGTCGACGCGGCTAACAACATCCTGCTCTCTACATTGTCGGTTTATCCTGGCAAGGCATACGTTACCGGAAATGCAGCAGGTGCTGATTGGACAGATGGCAATCCTGTTTGGGAGATGACAGCTCCTGCCGATGCAAGCGGTGAATGGGTATCTCCTGCATTTACAAGTAGCGGCGAGCTTCGCGCTTACATTAAGGTCGGTACGTTGGCATGGTGGCAGACAGAGTTCACACTTTACAAAGAATCAATCTTCTATCGTGGAACGTATAACATTAGCGGTACAGGTAGTTGGGGGTCAGACGTAGGCTCGGCTTACTCCGTACAGTGCTCCGCAGGGCAGAAGCTCTACATTGACTTCGACTACGACACGGGTCGCGTCGAGTAAACAATTCAAAGTGTTGCGGCGGCGGGGCTGCGCCCCGTCACCGTGACGCCTGAACATTAACAACCTAAAAAAGAAACAATCATGAAAAAGATAATGTTTTTCGGCGGCCTGCTTCTTTCGGCGATGACGTTCGTCGGATGTACCGACGAGTACGACGACTGGGCCGAGCCGCAGAGCAATCCGCAAGAAGAGGCTGCCGCCGCGCTGCCGGGCTACACGGCTACGGGCGTAGGCGCAATCGACCTTGGCACGGTAACAGCAGACAGCGTGCAGGTTCTCACGCTCTCGACGGTAACGCTTCCCGAGGGGGCTACGGTCGGCAACACGCGCGTTGAGATGCTCCCGGCCGACGGTTCGTCGGCTGCCGCTACGACAATCAACGTCGGCAACAACGGCAACATGGCCGTTGCCGAACTCCAGGCAGCCATCGAAGGCTACTACGGCAAGCGTCCTGAACAGCGTGTGTTCAACGGCCATGTGTATTCTAACATCATAATAGACGGCCAGGCGTTCTTTGTGGATGCAGGACAGATAACGTTGACCGTTACGCCCGATGCTCCTTTCATATCTGAAGGGTATTATCTTGTAGGCGACATGACCAATTGGTTCAAGGGTACGCCGATACCGTTCACACATTCTGGAGCCGATGTTTATGAAGACCCGGTGTTTACCGTCACGTTCACAGCTACGGACAACTGCTATTGGAAGATAGTGCCGCAGAGCAATGTTGACAGGGGCGACCTTGAATATGAAGGTGAAGACGGCGTCGTAGGTGTTGTAGAAGACGGCGACGATGCAGTCGAAGGAACACTTGTAACGAACGCCCCGCAGGCCGGAAAGATAGTAAAGGCCGGAATGTACCGCATGACCATCAACATGCTTGAGTACACCTATACGATAGAAAACTTGGCCGTGCCGTATTATTTGGTTGGCGACTTCGGCGGTGCAAGCTGGGACATGACAGACCTAAGCTATGCGTTCTATCCCGAGACGGCCACAAAGCAGAGCTATACTACGCAGTGGAATGGTACGGGAAGCTTCAAGTTCTTCACCGAAGTTAACAACTGGGACAGCGCGTATGGAGCTGCGAATGGCACTGCCGCAGGAGCAACGTCGGGCAGTATCGCTTCCAATGCGAGCAACGGTGCATACGATATCACCGTGCCTGAAGTAGGAGAGTACTATACGTTTACATTCGATTTGGCGGAGATGACGTTCACATGGACGAAGATAGAGCCTGCTCCCAAGACTTACGCTACCATCGGCGTTATTGGCGACTTCAACAGTTGGGGCGACGATGTCGACATGACCGAGGTAACACCGCACAACTGGTATGTTGAGGTAGAGCTGAAGGCAGGCGGCTTGAAGTTCCGTGCTAACAACGATTGGACAGACCAGTGGGCTGGTGAAGCCAATGATGTGTCAAGCAGCAATTATGGTACGGCAGAGTTTAACGGTGGCGACATGAAAGTGCCCGACGGCAAGTACCGCATTTACTTCAACGACATCACTGCCCAGTATATCTTTATTCCAGCAGAATAAGCATACATGTAAATTCTGAAAATCAGCCTTAGGGGGCGCGCAGCGGCATCGCGGCGCGCCCCTTTTTTGTGTTGGCAACAAAAGGCAATCAAGCTCCCTACTTTCGGGAGGGCTGGGGTTGGGTGTTGTAAAAGGGGTTCATCCGCAGTTTAGGTGTAAAGGCTATAACATACATATGGCCTCGAAGAGGTCCAACTATGCTTAACCGCATGTGGAGCGAAGCGGAACTTGCGGTATATATGCTGCAAATAACATCGTCCTCGAAGAGGGCGAATAGCTGCCTGCTGTTCGCCCCCTTTGGGGACGGTTATGGTGGTTTCGACTTACCGCAAGTTCCGTTCCCTTCGGTCACTACACATGCGGTTAAGCATAGTTCGCCCCCTTCGGGGACGGGATTGGCACCTATACGGCATACACCTGAACTGCGGATGAACCGTAAAAGGCCATGTTTTGTATTCCAAAAGGTCGTCTTTTGCACGCTGAAAGGTCATGTTTTGCAGGCTAAAAGACGGCCTTTTGGCAAGCGGCTGATTGTCAGCGGCTTAACAGACTCATGCGGCCTATCGGGCGTATTGGGCCTAATTAGCCTGATAAGGCCAATGTGCCTGATGTGCGATAACGGCCGACGCATGGCTGCACGGGCGGCAGGCAGCCGCGCAAGGAGGCTTTTTATACAATCGTTTGCACGTAAACAACCGCCTTTTCAGCCGCCGATGAGACTGCGCTGTGCGGCAAATGCAGTATATTTGAGATGTCTAACCAAAACACACTTTACCATGAACAGAATATTCACTTTTGCAGTCTCGTTGCTCTTCGCTGTGTCATTGATGGCCCAGGGATGGCCCGGGCAGTACAAGGGAGTGATGCTGCAAGCCTTTTATTGGGACTCTTACGCCGACACGCAGTGGAGCAACCTCGAGAGCCAGGCCGACGAGCTGGCCGAGTTTTTCAACCTTGTATGGATACCGCAGAGCGGCAAGTCGGCCTCCGACCCGTCCATGGGCTACAACGACTTGTACTGGTTCAGCGATTATACAAGCTCTTTCGGCAACGAAGAAGAGCTGCGCTCAATGCTCAACACGTTCAGGCAGAAGGGCTTGGGCGCAATAGCCGACGTGGTAATCAACCACCGCTCGTCGCTCGCCGGCACGTGGATGAGCTTCCCCGAGGAGACGTATAAGGGCGTGACATACACCATGCTGCCCTCCGACATCTGCTCAAACGACGACGGAGGGAAGGCCGCCGCGCAGGCCGAAGTGAAGCCTACGGGGGCTGCTGACACCGGCGACGACTTCGACGGGGCGCGCGACCTCGACCACACAAGCCCCAACGTGCAGGCCATGGTCAAGGCTTACCTTGACTTCCTGCTTAACGACCTGGGTTACACCGGCTTCCGTTACGACATGGTGAAGGGCTATGCGCCCAAGTACACCGGCATATACAACGCCGCGGCCAAGCCCGAGTTCTCGGTAGGCGAGTACTGGGACGGCACGTCGCAAATAAAGAACTGGCTCAACGGCACCAAGGACGCTGACGGCCGGATACAGTCGGCCGCCTTCGACTTCCCCTTGAAATACCTGCTCAACGACTGCTGTAACAGCGGCAGCAGCTGGAACAAGCTGACCGGGAGCAGCCTTATGGCCGACGTTTCGGGCATGCGCCGCTACGCCGTAACCTTCGTTGACAACCACGATACGTACCGCGACCAGAACGCGCTGACAAAGAACGTGCTTGCCGCCAATGCCTTCATACTGGCCGCACCGGGCACTCCGTGCGTCTTCCTGCCCCACTGGAAGGAGTACAAGAGCGAAATCAAGCAGATGATTTACGCGCGCAACATGGCCGGAATAAGCAACGAGAGCACATTCAAGGCGCTCAACAACTCGGCTTCGCAGTACGCAATGCAGGTGAACGGAGACGGAGGCAAGTCGGTAGTGGTGCTCATGGGCGGCACGTCCTGGCCGCGGTCTACGGCTGACGAGGCCGACTACTTCCTCGTACAGACGGGCGACAACTTCGCCTACTACCTCTCGCGCAACGCCGAGACGGCATGGGCCAGCGTGCCGTCGGGCACGTATGACAACGCCTTCACCGTGACCCTCAACGCCGTAAGCGCGGCTGACGGAGTGCAGCTTGTCTACACCACCGACGGCAGCGAGCCTTCGGCAAACAACGGAACGACCGTGGCCGACGGCGCTACGGTGACTGTCAGCGACGGCATGACGCTAAAGGTTGCTCTTCTGAAGGGCGGTGTGGTAAGCGGAACAGTCACACGCCAGTATGCCGTAACCCACTTCCAGCCATACGACATAACGGTTTACGTCAACGCCGACAACGTTGGATGGGCAGACATGAACTACCACTCATGGGGCACGCAGGCAGAATACAGCACGGATTGGCCCGGCAAGAAGATTGAGACTACAGCCGAAATAGGCGGCAAGACGTGGTATTACAACACCTACCGCATAAGCTCTTCCAGCGACATGGTTAACTTCGTGTTCAGCACGGGCACAGGTTCTCCGCAGACGGTAGACGTTGTCAACGTCAACACCGACAAGTATTTTGAAATCTCAACGGAACAGTCGGGCGGCAAATACCTCGTCAACGATGTCACCGACCGATACCCGACGGGCATCGATGTTGTGTCACCCGACACAACAAAGCAGCCTAACAACATGAACGTTTATACCATAGACGGCCGCCTTGTGCGCTCTTGCGGCGCGGGAGTAACGGCGCGGGAGGTATTGCACGGACTTGAAAAAGGCATCTATATAGTAGGAGGCAAGAAGGTGGTGAAGGGCAAATAGCCCGGTAACCGTCACGGGGCGCACCCCTTTCGCTTTGTTTCCGCCGCGCCGTCAGTGCCGCCTTTGTAACCGCCTGGCAGTCAGCGGCTTTGCAATATGCCGCATTTTGCAGTGTAAAAGGCCGTCTTTTGCAAGACAAAAGACGGCCTTTCGCATTCTGAAAGGTGGCCTTTTGAGGTTTATCCGCAAATCTGTTGGATGAGAAAAGGAATATAAAATCGTACAAAATTAATGTCAAATGACGATTACCGAG
>ERZ780076.707-NODE-707-length-13730-cov-3.376453_pt1 | contig 13730 bp, 11 predicted proteins | sample MGYA00511022_ERZ780076 | MGnify/ENA primary metagenome ERZ780076 (study PRJEB29588, sample SAMEA2148733) | human gut metagenome | biome: human gut; feature: human-associated habitat; material: faeces | place: Denmark | collected 2008/2010 ... | reverse complement strand
TACAACAAAATATTTTATTTTTGTAAAGGCAAAGTAACAATGGACTCCCATTCTAAGTATGTATTAAAAATAAGTGTATGTATATCTCGCTTAAGTTGAAGAATATCGGTGACACGAAGCTGACACTACTCCCTATGTCAGATGTGGAAGACAACAACGAGTTTATCTTGGTAAGGAACGAGAAGGACTTGGATACTCCTTTCCTCTCTTTACGCTTGGATAAAAATCACTTTGTTATAACCGATCAACATGATATTGACGTGCCAGAGGAGCAACTCGCTCAGGAACTTGATGAATTGGCACTGGAGGTAATCGCCGCTATACAACGTGGAGATGATTTGTCGGACGTGACTTTAGGGGATGTAGATAAGCCATATAATCCTGACAAAATTCGCGTTGAATCGAAAAATTTCTCACTGAGGCAGATTTATGACATGATTAAAGTTGGAGATTTAAATCTGCATCCTGATTTCCAGCGCAACTTAGTATGGGACAATTTTCGCAAATCAAGACTTATAGAATCGATATTGTTGCGCATTCCATTGCCAATGTTTTATTTCTCACAAGATAATGATGGGGTGCTATCTGTAGTAGATGGGTTGCAACGACTGTCTGCCATCTATGAATTCATGGAGAACAAATTGGTATTGAAAGATTTGGAATACTTGGATAACTGTAATGACAAGACTTATAAAGGTACTCAAAACAAGATAGATGACAAATACATAAGGTGGTTTAACATGACGCAAATCGTAGTAAACGTCATTGACCCGCAATCACCGCCTAAAGTAAAGTTTGATATATTCAGGCGTATCAACACAGGAGGAAGACCACTTAATGCACAAGAATTGCGTAACTGTTTGGCTGGTAACGGACTAAGGGAAACTTTAAAAAGAATGGTTAATCTTGACAGCTTCAAATCGGCTACTTCTAAAAGCATCAAAGACACACGGATGGACGCGCAAGAACTCGCTTTGCGTTTTATCTATTTCTATAGACTTTTCTTTATAGAAAAACAAGGTGTCGCGGCATATTCCGGCAACATGGATGACGAGTTAGACAAGTTGGTAGACGAAATTGGCAAAACTGAGATGAAAGATTTGGAAACTTATGTGACTGCTTTTGACAAGGCAATGACAGGGGCTGAACGGCTATTCGGAAAACATGCTTTCAGAAAAGTGCATAAAGACACAACGCCCGAAAGTGGAAAGTCGGTCATCAATAAAGCTTTGTTTGTCAGCATGTCGGTGTTGTTAAGCAGAAAGAACATGGCAACCATACAACATCTTCCGCGTTATGCCAAATTGTCAGAACTGGGAAGAGAGATGGACGAGAACAGTGAATACCGCTATTACATGTCTTATGGCACAAATGGGAAAAAGAACATAGAATGCGCCTTTAGAGTGGCTGAGAAACTATTAACAGACATAGAAAATGATTAACCTCAAAATCAAGAACTTTAAATGTTTTACCGATTCAGTTATCGGATTGAACAGACTTTCCTTGCTGGTCGGGGCAAACGGCGTAGGGAAAAGCACGGTGATACAGGCTCTCCTGCTATTGAAAAGCACTCTTGATGCTTTTTCAAAAAATAAGAAGAAAGTAGCCCTAAATGATGAAAACATGACGCTTGGCACGACTGATGCCGTATTATGCCAAACAGCGAACGAACAATACATAACACTGTCGATTGAGGATAAGCAACAGGAAAGCACAATAGAATGTCACTACAGCATAGACGAATATGAAAGTCAACTGGACCTGAACATTGATAGTGTTTCCCTGCAAAAGCATCACTTATTGACAGAACATTATCTTTACTACTTGAGTGCAGAACGAATCGGTCCTCGTATATCCCAGCCATTGCATAGCCTGCTATATACAAATGTGGGATGCAACGGACAATATACGGCCCAAGTACTCAGCCATGCAGGAGGCCGGTTGAAAATTGAAGCGGAGAGGATGTTTGAAAACACTACCGATAGAACGCTACAGACGCAAGTAAACGGATGGGTATCGAAAATCTTGCCAGGTATACATATATCCGCAAGCCAAGACATCAACAGCATGCAGGCGCAGATAAGAATAGATAATCATAATGGCATGATACCGATGCTGGCTCCCAATATAGGATTTGGTATAAGCTATGTACTGCCAATTATTACCGCAGGACTAACCGCGGAAAAAGGAAGCTTGTTTATAGTAGAAAATCCTGAAGCACACCTTCATCCTGCGGCACAGTCTGCAATAGGAGAATTTTTGGGAATGGTGGCATACAGTGGTGTGAATGTCATTATAGAAACCCATAGTGACCATGTGGTAAATGGAGTACAACTGTATGTAGCGGGACATAAAAACTTACATGACAAAGTGAGCATCCTGAATTTCGCTTCAACCCCCAATGACGTACAACCCTCTATCGAGTCCTTGACCATTAATGAACATGGAGAACTGTCTGACTGGCCAGCCGGATTTTTTGACCAAACACAGACAGACTTCATAAAATTACAACGATTGCGGAATAACCATGTTTAACTATTATCTTTGGGAACAAGCATACCTGCACATCGGAATAGAGGCATTACAAAACAACTTCATCCGATTGAACGAAATAATTTCCTTGAATGAGAAGCATGATCACTTTCATCATTCGGAAAAACTTTGGAACGTGATGATAGATCACGAGCACGATTTCTCTATTTGTGCATTTAACGCATTGCCCGACAAACAATTTATGAGAAATGTGCTTCCGAAAATATTGGTGCGACTTAATCAATGCAGACCCATTGCCGACAAAGAAGATCTTGATCAAGAGTTCCGTGACAAGCTGAACGCTTTTTGGGGAGAAATATTCCAACCTAAGGAGACATTCTGCCTCTCGACAATGGAAGATTATAAAACATTCCGGCACAAAAGCGTATTGGACAACATCAATACACAGAATTTTTGGCAATGGAAAGACTGTTTGTTTGAGAAAATAAAATTTTGCGATGGCGTAAAAGAACAAATCGAAAGGATGGGCTCCTCACGCTTCTTCCAGCAAATGGTGAACAGGTTAGTAGACTTGGATTACTATAACAAAACGTGGACACAGGGGACATGTACGCCTAACCAAATTAATGGAGCTACAAGCCTGAGGGTCACTAATGAGTCAGACACGATAAGGAATGACAAAACTTTGAAAAGCTACAGGATGTTTCAGCTGCCAAATGGGGAAACTGAATATTTTGAAATGCATATAAAAACAGGAGAACTACGCATACATTTTTTCCCTTTGGAAGCGGAACACACTATCTACATAGGATATATAGGCAGCCATTTACCATTGAAAAAGTAATATTAACTACATTTTAAATCGTTATAGATATACGATTTTGTATTGATATGATGTAAGCGGTCAAAATGATATATTGCCCAAGTAAGTAGATGTTTCTACTTTTGCGCTGTCAATAAGTTTAATGGCATGTATGGCAATGATGATTTTGAGTGCCTATTTATCCGTTATAAGGTTGAAGCCTAACCGAAGTGTGAGAGTATCCAGACATTCTGTCACAGAAACAAAGCCCTTTATAACCTTTTTAAGAAATAGCACAAAGATATACGTCACAAGGAGTTGAGTTTGTCTGATTTTAGTTGGCAGCACGCGGTTATCCTTGACTTTGGTTGCCGATGTTCCGTTGGCCGCCGAAAAGTTCCTTTGGAGAATAAAGGTAAACTAATAGTCAAGAGTTGTTCTGACAATTTCAATACCATCAAAGTATTAGATGAATAAAGAATATTTTCGCTCAATTCGAAAAAGATGTTAAGATTTAAATCATTTCTGAGTATTATTTACTACCTTTGCGCCAATTGATTGACTTATTGGAAATGAGCAGAACGGTGAAGCTCGGTGGTTTCCAAACCATTACCTATTTTCTTTTTGATTGATTATAACTTCTTGATTTACAACTATATTTCATTTAGTGCAACATTTGTGAACGTTGAAAACAAAAATGCCCTGCGCCCAAGTTCCTGCAACGGGTCGAGCATGGGCGTTTCAAGGATGGCTTTCAGTTCCGCACGGCTGATGTGCCTGTGCTTCGGCGCGGGCTTCTTCTCGTATTCCATGTCCTCCAACGGGTTGGCACGGAGTATCTCGTAGTCCACGGCGAGGTACACCAGCTTGCTCAGCCAGCACAGGCACTTGTTGATTTGCTGTGCGCTGAAATTCTTGTTGCGCTTCATGAAAGCCTTGTAGGAACTGCCGAAATCTTCCGTGATATCGCTGAACTCGATGTCCTCCTTGCCCAACGATGTGAGATAGTCTTTCAGGTATTTCTGGTAATATCCCGAATGGCGGTAGGTGGACGTGGAGTTTATCTCCTTTGAACGGGCGAGCAGACGTTCTCGTTCCCTTTCGCCCATCTGCAACAGCTTGGTGGGGATTACCGCCCTTTTCGCCAATGTGTTTTTCAGCAGTTCGGCGCTCACCACGTTCTGTTTCTTCAATATTTCATCGTAGGCAAGCTCTACGGATTTGCGGAACTCCTGCAAGCGGTTGTTCTCGCGGACGGTGCGGATGGCTCCCGTCTTGCTGTTCCAGTCTTCCGGCCTGCAATAGATGCCCGTCGCCATCGTGGAACTCTTGCCGTCTATGGTGATGCGGCACAGGACGGCAGTCGTGCCGTCTGCCTTCACCTTGTTTCGGTTGATATACGGTAATATGGAAAATGTACTGCGCATAGTTATGATGTTTTTAGATTACTGATTTTAATTGTTTACAAAACAAGTTTCAAGTCCTTGGTCGCCTCTATATATTTGTCCATGTCCTCAAAGAGCTTCTTCGGGGTGACACGGGCATAGACCTGCGTAGTCTGGATGTCGGAATGGCCCAGCATCCGGCTGATGGTTTCAATCGGCACTCCGGCTTCCAGCGTAATCAGCGAGGCGAACGAGTGACGTGCCTGATGATAGCACAAGGTACTGCTCACCCCTGCAAGAACGGCGAGCGATTTCATGTTGGCGGAGGTTTGGATGGTATATTATCGGGAACAGCGTCGGGCGGTTGTCGTCATGGTATTTCTCTATTAGGGCGAGTGCTTCGGGCAGCAACTTCACGCTTGCCCGAAGCTCGTTCTTCTTGCGGCGATATTTCAGCCAGAGGCTCCCATCGTCGTCCGTGTAGAGGTTCTCACGGGTGACGCTCACCACATCCGCATAGGCGGTTCCCGTATAGCAGGCAAACAGGAAAAGGTCGCGGACGAGTATATGTGTGGTGCGCCATGCGGGTATCTCCACATCACGGATTTTCTCGAAGTCCTCTCGGCTCAACGCCCTCGGTGTCCGCTCTGTCTTTTGAGGCAGGGTGAAATTGGCGAAATGGCATCTTTCGGCATATCCCTCCTTGTAGGCTATGCGGCATACCTTTTTCAGGATGGCGAGGTAATGGCGCACCGTGTCCACCGCCAAGCCTTTCACGTCCATCACATAGTTCTGGTAATCGTGGATGAACTGTTCGGTAAGCTGCCCGAAAGCGATGTCCTTCGTCTTGAACTGCCACGGGATGAACTCGCCCAACGTCTTTCTCATGTAGTAATAGCCGGGGTAGGTTCCTTTGGCACGGTCGATGCCGATACGTGCCTTCAAGTCCTCGCAGATGCGGTCGGTCATCCTCAGCAGGGTCATCTGCGTATCCATACTGCCTTGGAACAAGTCCTTGACTGCCGTAGCGTCAAAGTCCTGCCCACGCTCCACCAACGTATCAAATGCCGCATTGACCGCAAGCAGCAACTTGTCCAGTTTCGCGTTGGTTTCCACCGCCTCGCGGCTCTTGCCGTCCAGACGGCTTTCCCTTGCGTTCCACAACTCCGGCTTGCACGACAGCTTGCATCCGAACTGCGCCATCGTGCGGTTCACCGTTATCCTTCCCATTATCGGGGCTTTGCCCGACTTGTCCGTTCCGCTCTTTTTCAGGTAGAGCAGCACCTTGAATTTTTCAATTTTCATACGCTTACTGTTTTTGTCGCAAAATTAATTTATGAGTAAGCGTCCATTGATTTGCAGAACGGTGCGTATCGGCGCAATCGGAACGGGCTTGCAACAATTTCATTTTCCGTGCGTTACCTGTCCCTGCTTCGGTAACTGACGGCTAACGGCTTGGTAACTGAAATGGCTCAATATTCCGCACTCCGTTGCGTTTCATGCATCTGGCAGAATAATGAAGAACCGCTCATTTCAAACGTGTTACGTTTTATCGTCACTAATTTGCCGACGGCTGCTTTGTGGGTTCTGTTCCACTGCGGGAGCCACACTTATAGCCATACTTACATTCCTGCCTGTCTATTTGTCGCCACACATCACAGGCGAGATTCTTGAATCACTCTTCATCGTCATAGCCGTTTCGCTTCTCCTGAGCTGGATACTGGCAATAACACAGAACGTATTCTTCGTTCAGGAATTTGTGCGCCGTCCGCATCCGGAAGAACTGAAACAGGAACTGTTCAGCGGTAGGATTTACGACTTTTTCCGCAAGTCACTAAGATTCATGATAAGGAAGAAATACACAGTAACGGCATGTATGGTAGTTCTCCTCATCGTTTCGGCCTGGGCTTTCAGGTTCATACCACAACTCATGCCACTGCTGAACAAGCAATATTTCACCATAGAAATGTGGATGCCAGAAGGTACTAAGATAGAGGAAACAGAAAGGAAAGCAGATTTTCTGACAGAACTGTTGATGAGCAAGGAAGGTGTAAAAACCGTATCATCATATACAGGTCAGACTCCTCCGCGATACTATCTGACAAATACAGCCTACGGTCCGCAGTCAAACTATGCACAATGTCTGGTAGAAACAGAAACTCCTGAGAAATCGAAAGAGTTACAGGCACTGTTATATGAGGAACTTCCAGAACTCATACCGGAGGCTACAGTAAAGGTAAACAGTTTTGAAATCAACTCTATACCACAGGCTCTGATAGAAGCAAGATTTTGCGGAGACGATCCGGCTGTACTCGACTCGCTTACCAACATAGCTATTGAAATAATGAAGAAGAGCCCTAAAGTTCTGAATGCACGCAACGAATGGGGAAACATGGCTATGGTTATCGAAGCTGGATATGACCCTGTTAAGGCAGGTATGCTGAACATCGGACGTGCAGACATGATGAATGCTGTAAAATCTGTATATGACGGTACCACAATTGGAGTATATAGAGACGGAGAGAACAAGGTTCCTGTGCGCCTCATCACGGAAAAGCCTGAGACATGGGACACTGAATATATAAAGGACCTGCAGATATGGAACGGAAAGAACTCTGCCCCACTCGCACAGGCAGCCGCCGGAATAACTACCGGATGGGAATATCCTCTGGTAAGGACTTACAACCGTAAGTTGTCAATGGCAGCACAATGCGACGTTAAGCGCGGACATACGATGAAGGAAGTGCATAATGAAATTCGCGAGGAAATAGAGAACATAGAATTGCCCGAAGGATATACCTTTTTCTGGGATTCGCAGTACAAAGACCAGAAAGAGGCAATGGAAGCATTGACCAAATATTTCCCGCTCGCCATCATAATGCTTATTGTGATACTCGTAATGCTGTTCGGCAATTTCAGACAACCACTGATAATATTCCTGATTCTTCCGCTGTCCATCATAGGTATGGTGATAGGATTGCTCATCACTGGATTTCAGTTCGGTTTCTTCTGCATTGCAGGCTGGCTGGGACTGCTCGGTATAATAATAAAGAATGTCATCGTACTGCTTGACGAAGTAAACATCCAGCGCAGGAATGGTCTTGAACCGCATACGGCTGTTATAGAAGCTACGGTGTCAAGGGTACGTCCTGTACTTATGGCAGCACTTACTACAGTATTCGGAAGCATACCTCTGCTGTTCGATGTAGTGTTCGGCGGTATGGCAGCCACCATCGTATTCGGACTGACATTCGCCACCATGCTGACACTGTTCGTAACTCCGGCTTTATATGCCATATTCTATAAAATTGAGGTAACAAGATAACGAGTTGACAAGTTGACAAGGTTTCCTTCCGAACGGAAGCAACTGTCAGCGAAGCTAAAACCTCGTTAACTAAAAACTAAGAACTAACAACTAAGAACTAACATGAAAATTTCGCTAATATATATAGCTGCAACACTTATTGCCGGAAGTATCCACGCTCAGACTTCCGGACTGTTGCAGCAATACCGTTCTAAAGTGGAAGAATACAATCAGGATATCCGTTCTGCCGTACTTTCTTCACAAATCAGCAATGAAAAGCAGAAATCGGCAAAGGCTGATTTCCTGCCGTCGTTAAGCGGTAATGCCAACTTCAACTATGTCGGCAACCCATCGGAACTGTCGGTAGAGATACCTTCACTCACAGAACTGCTATACTTTCAGGGACGTGACATGAAATACGGAGCATCACTCACCTTGGCACAGCCTGTATATATGGGTGGCGCGATAAAAGCAGGATATGACAAGGCTAAGAAAGAAAACGAAATGTCGCAATACGAGATAAAGCGTATCACCAACAACATCATATACAATGCCGACGTATATTACTGGAACAAAGTAGCACGACAGGAAATGACACTCGTAGCAAAGGACTTCAAGGAATCTATCGAGCTCCTGGTAGATGTAGTAAAGGACCGCGTAAACGAAGGATATACAGACCGTAACGACCTGCTCATGGCTGAAGTGAAACTGAATGATGCCGAGTACCGCCTCGTACAGTCACTTAACGATGCAGAGGTAGCAAGAATGTCGATGAACTCATTCTCAGGAATACCATTCGACGAAGAAGTTCCTACAGACTCGATAGTAATTCCTCTGAAGGAAGAACCTTCATATGCAGGTATAATAGATATGGCCATGACTTCACGTCCGGAAATGCTTATTGCAAGCGGAAATATTGATTTACAAAGATCATCCGCCAGACTTGCCAACTCCCAATATATGCCTAAACTGTCCGTAGGTATAGACGGAAGTTACTCTTCGCCAGGCTATAACTTCAAGGCGGACCTGAACCCGAACTATGCTATATACGCCAAACTGAGTGTACCTATATTTGAATGGGGCAAACGCAGAAACACACGCAAGGCAGGAAAGTATGCCATCGACATGGCTACCGAAAACCAAAGGAAAGTGACCGATAATGTACGACTGGAAGTGGAAACAGCCTTCTATAATTATTCACAGGCTGTAAGAAAAGTTTCGCTTACAGAAAGTTCGCTGAACAAGGCGGAAGAGAGCAAGGAGCTGGCATTCGAGAAATACCGTGAAGGAAACATTTCCATAGTCGAAGTAATAAACGCAGAAATCTATCATCTTGAGGCTAAAGTGAATTTCATTCAGACAAAACTGAATGCACAGATAGCCAGAAGCGGACTTGAAAGAGCAAGGGGCGAAAGGTTTTAGAACTTAGAACCTAAAGCTTAAGAAGCAACAAACTTAAAAGCCAAAAAACTTAAGAACTTAAAGACTAATTCACTACCTTTATACCGCATATAAAACAAAGTATAATGAAACGTTACATATCAGATATAATACTTTACCTCTGTCTGGGGTGTTTTTCATATTTCGTATTGGTAAACTACGCCGATATTCCTATACGCTCACGCGAACAGTTGATTACATTCAAGGCCTTTTCTACCGTAGCATTCATATTTTGCGGCATCGGTCTCAGCATACGGCTTGTGTATGGAAAAATGATGTCATTTTACCAGTACTTTCTGAAAGACAAAAGAGCATTATCTATAGCGATGATAATATGTGCCATTATTCTTCTGGCTGTAAACTACCTTATGCTTGTCACATCCAAATATATGGTAGGAGTCACTAATCCGTTTAATCTGCAACAAAACGGCATCACAATTATTCTTGGAGTATGGCTCATCGAGATAATAATAGTGGGACAGTTTATGCAGAACAAGTTTTATGCAGACCTTGTAAGACTATACCGGCGCGCGGAAGAACTTGAGAAGGCAAATGCCCAGGCCAAATACCAGGCACTACAGAGCCAGCTGAACCCTCATTTCCTTTTCAACAATCTGAATACACTTATATCCGAAATAGAATATTCGCCAGAGAATGCTATTGAGTTTACAAGAAACCTTGCCGATACATACAGATATATTCTAATAAGCCAGAACAAGAATACTGTAAAACTGAGCGAGGAACTTGAGTTTATAGACAAATACATACAACTGCACAAAGTCAGGCTTGGCGACTGTATAGATATTGAAAATAAACTTGACGAAAACATCTCAGACACATCTGTTCCGCCACTTACCATGCAGCTGCTTATCGAAAACGTAATAAAGCACAATGTAATAAGCATGAGCAAACCTATGAAGATAAGCATTTACAGTGAGAGCAACGGTAATTTATCATTTATATGCATATCAAATCCTGTGAGGAAAAAACAGAATGCAGCCTCATCAGGAAAAGGCCTTGAGAACCTTTTGCAACGCTACCGGATGATTTGCGGAAAAGATATCATTATAGAAGATGAAAACAACATTTTTACAGTAAAACTACCTTTGATATATGAGTAAGATTAAAGCCGTTATTATAGAAGATGAAATCCCTGCCGCACGTCTGCTGAACAAGATGGTGAGCGAACTGCGTCCTGAATGGGAAATCACTGTATTGCCCGGAATGATAGAAGATGCAGTGGAATGGTTTACGGTCAATCCGCATCCGGACATAATTTTCCTCGACATACAACTTAACGACGGCATATCATTCCTGTTCATAGAACAGGCCAAGCCCAAAAGCATGATTATTTTCACAACGGCATACGACGAATATGCTGTACGTGCATTCAGCGTGAACAGCATTGACTATCTGCTGAAACCTATACACAAGGAAAGACTGAATGATGCCATAGAAAAGTTCGAGCGTTTCTACATGGCAGACAATGGGGCTAAATATCATTACGAAGGCATTGAGCAACTGTTGAAAACCTTTACCGGCAAGCAGGAGAAGCAGTACCGGACAAGATTCCTCATATCATCACCCAAACGCTTCTACACCATTATGGTGTCTGATATAGCTTACTTCTATTCGGAGGATAAAACCACGTTCGCAATAACCAACGACAGGAAAAGGCATCTCATAGACTATCCTCTCACGAAACTGGAAGAGCAGCTCGACCCGAAACAGTTCATGCGCGTAAACAGACAGTTTATCCTGTCTGCTGGATGAATAAGAAACGCACAGAACTATTTCAACGGGAAGATGACGGTAAGCGTATCACCGGAGTTTGAAGGCTCAATACAGATAAGCCGCGAGAAAGTTACTGCAATAAAAATGTGGTTGGCTGAGGAAATATAATATTAAACTATATCTTTGCAACCGTAAAAAACAATAAACTAAAAGTTATGATTTGGAATATCTTTATATTGGTTGCAGGTCTGGCATTGATATTGGTTGGAGCCAACGCACTGACAGACGGAGCCGCATCGGTGGCTAAACGGTTTAAAATATCCGACCTTGTAATCGGTCTTACTATCGTGGCATTCGGTACGTCAGCACCTGAGTTGGTAATAAGCCTCCTGTCTTCAATACAGGGCAGCGCGGAAATGGCAATAGGTAATGTGGTAGGTAGTAATATCTTCAACATACTTATGATTATAGGCTGCACGGCTATGGTACTACCTATACAGGTGGGACAAGGAACAATGAGCAAGGAGATACCTCTGGTTATTCTTTCCTCACTAGTACTAGCTTTCATGGCTAATGATATCTGGCTTGACGGTGGAAGCAGCAATGTGATAGGCCGTGCCGACGGACTTGTACTGTTGGCTTTCTTCCTTATATTCATGCGTTACACTTTCTCCATAGCCCGCAATCAGGAGGGAGAATCAGAAGAACAGAAAATAGCTGAAATGCCGGTATGGCGTTCTTCGGTCTATATCCTTGGCGGACTGGCAGGACTGATTTTCGGAGGACAATGGTTTGTAGAAGGCGCAAGCGGTATAGCTTCATCACTTGGAGTAAGCGACTCCATTATAGGTCTGACACTCGTAGCCGGAGGTACATCACTGCCAGAGCTTGCCACTTCAGTGACAGCCGCTCTGAAGAAAAATCCGGGAATAGCCATAGGAAACGTAATAGGAAGCAACCTGTTCAATCTGTTCTTCGTATTAGGATGCAGTGCTTCGGTATCGCCACTACCTATGGGAAATATCAACAACATTGACATTATGGTACTTGTACTGTCTTCTGTACTGTTCTGGCTGGTAGGCTGGTTCTTCAAGAAGCGTACTATTACGAGAATCGAAGGTGCCTTACTTGTGATTTGTTATATAGCTTACACAACATATCTTATCATGCAGCAACAGGCATAAACAGACATATATATAAAGAGAAACGTCCGGAGCGATAAATACTTTATCATCCGGACGTTTTTCAGTTATATACTAATTCAAGAATTATTCGGCAAAACGTTTAGCCTGTTCTGCGATAAGTTCTACATCATCAAAATAATTGATCTTCATTGCCTTGCGGACTTCATCCATTGTCTGTGCAGCAGTTTCGCGTGCCACTTCACAACCTTTCTTCAACATTTCGTAAACAGACGGGATATCTTTTTCGAACTCACTGCGGCGTTCACGGATAGGACTAAGTTCTTCCTGCATGATGGCAGCAAGGAACTTCTTAACCTTCATATCGCCAAGACCGCCACGTGTATAGTGAGCCTTTAATTCGTCGAGGTTTGGATAATCCGGCAAGTAACGTCCGAAATGTTCAGGACGGCAGAATGCGTCAAGATATGTAAACACACAGTTGCCTTCCAGTTTTCCCGGATCGCTAACCTTGATGTGTGTCGGATCGGTGTACATACTCTTTACCTTCTTTTCCACTTCATCAGCAGAATCTGACAGATATATGCAGTTTCCAAGTGACTTACTCATCTTAGCCTTTCCGTCTGTTCCCGGAAGACGAAGACATGCTGCATTGTCAGGAAGCAGGATTTCAGGTTCTACCAGTGTCTCACCATAAATATGATTGAAACGACGGACAATTTCGCGTGTCTGCTCAATCATAGGTTCCTGGTCCTCACCAACAGGCACTGTAGTAGCCTTGAATGCAGCTATATCAGCAGCCTGACTGATAGGATATGTAAAGAAACCTACAGGAATACTAGTCTCGAAGTTACGCATCTGAATTTCAGTCTTCACTGTAGGATTACGCTGAAGACGTGACACAGTGACAAGATCCATGAAATAGAAACTCAACTCGCAAAGTTCCGGTATCTGTGACTGAATAAAGATAGTAGATTTGTTTGGATCAAGACCTACAGCAAGATAGTCAAGAGCCACCTCAATAACATTCTGACGAACTTTTTCAGGATTGTCTATATTGTCTGTCAAAGCCTGTCCATCGGCTTCGAACACGAATATCTTATCAAATTTTCCTGAGTTCTGGAGTTCTACACGACGACGCAGAGAACCCACATAATGACCTATATGAAGCTTACCGGTTGGGCGGTCGCCGGTCAGTATAATTTTTTCTTTTGCCATATATTAATTTATTAATAATTTCGATTTGCCGCAAAAATACAAAATAAAGAAGTATGAATGAAGAAATCTATTATATTTATCATTATTCATGATACAATGTTTGAATTATAAATTTCTACTGAATAATGATGACATAAGATTTTATCCACTTTAAAAAAAGTCCATCAATTTGTTAATAGAATCATGTCACAATCATATAAACAACAGAGGTT
>ERZ780076.706-NODE-706-length-13744-cov-3.196946_pt1 | contig 13744 bp, 10 predicted proteins | sample MGYA00511022_ERZ780076 | MGnify/ENA primary metagenome ERZ780076 (study PRJEB29588, sample SAMEA2148733) | human gut metagenome | biome: human gut; feature: human-associated habitat; material: faeces | place: Denmark | collected 2008/2010 ... | reverse complement strand
GTATCAAAATTCATGTTCTCAGAACATGAAAGGATTTCTATTCTGTATTTTTGAGCGATTACAGAAAGTTTCTTAGCAAGGATATGCATCTCATTCTCTGTCGGTTCTCTTATCATAAGGTCTCGTGTGTTAGAAACTGTTTTTTTGTACAAGTCAACAAAACTAATAACACATCTTTGGGTGTACCCTTGTAATCGTTTAGCCAATTCTTCAAAATAACGTATATGATACTCAATATCTATATAATCAGTTAGAAGTATAGGGTCATATCTCCAAATAACCCTGTTGTAACCAATTATATCTGAAAGTACTCGGAAATTCTCTATGATATTCTTCTTTGTCGGAACATTTTCTTCAATCAATTTGTTATATGGATTAATTGTATATTGAAAGTAATAATTATATTCCTTTAATTGGTCAAGATACGGAATAACATTTCCTGCATTTTTTGTCCAAAACACTATACAATCCACGACCTCTGGACGTATGTTAATGCGACTCACCTGGTGGACATTCATCGGATTACGAACATCTACAAATCCAGCTTGAAGTCGATTTAGGAACCATTCCCAATAGAATGCTGGTATATCTGTGCGACGAGAAACTGATAATATCATTGTAGTATATGAACAAATATTTGTTTTGAATTACAATAGTCAACATTATTCATGAAGTTGTTTCCATTTAGTTTTTGAAACAACAAATTATTTTTTTTGTAGAATTGCCATCCTTCGTTTCCTCGATATGGATCAGAAGGAAAACATGCATAACGAACAGTATATTTCACACCTTTTGAGCTAAACTTTGAAATCATCAATTTCATTAACTGAACTCCAGAATTAAGACTTATATTATTGCCATAATAACTGATATCATTGAATAATACGTTTTTTACATTGTTTTGGATTATAAAATCAACAATTTCATCCACAAACTGATTCTTGCCCTGTTTTGTGTAGAATTTTGCAGCATGAGAAAGCAAATAGTTCAGTATTAACAAATTGACAACATTATTATCAAACCCCGCAAAATCTGCGAACAGGTTTGTTGTATGGAAATTTATTATGTGCTGTGTACTTGTTAAGCTATTTCTACATAGATTCTGTACTGGTTCCCATACATCCAATAAATCATGACCTTCGTAATATATAGGAACCACTATCTTTCGAAATCTTAGGGCTTTAATAATACCATAAACTTCTGACCCTGGGCCACAACCTAAAGACACAACGTTTATTCGGCTGATGTTCTTATAATTATACAGGCACATTGCATAACATATTTCAGATGCAAAACGATTAAAAAATCTTAGCACATATTGGTATGTTATTTTTGTACAGCTGTATGTGAAGTTGGGCTGCCCATATTGTATCTGGTTAAGACATCTGCTACAATTTCCTATTGTACACCTGACTGAAGTACAATAATGGTTTAGAGCGCAGTTTTGACCACACTCTGGATAAGCTTGAATTAAATTCAAACATTGCTGTTGCAAATTTAATAATTCCATCATTTCTTTTGACCTCCTTTATATAGAGTTCTTAATCATTTCATATAGACGGACATGTCTGGAGCAAAGCCGTTGTCGCGCATCCACTGGATGGCTTTTAACCAGCGATCTTGCGAAATACGTTTCTTTGATTCGTGCCAGTTGTTCAGCACCTCATTCACGATGTCGGCATCAGTGAAAGACTTATTGCTGTGCAGCAAATCTTCCCATGCACTGTAGAGCGTAGCAACAATTTCACATCGTTCCGTATTCTGAGTCTTAAATGTGTTGATTATCTTATCAAACATGGGAACTATACCTGAATAGTATCTGTTAAAATAGGTCTTATGTTTGCCACAATTCCGCATGGGTACATACCTATATCCTTTCTCTGTCCGTTGCACCTCAAACCACTTTTGCTTTTTCAACTGGCTGTCAATAGAACGTAATGCATTATTGTCATACGGACCCGCTGCATCTCTGTGGTAATGCGAGCCAATGTCTATATGACAAAGACGTTCTGTGAGAAATAGTATCTTCTCCATCTTAACATGGCCGAAAGTCGGCTCTTCGTACAATCTTTCAGCAATCTCTGCTGCCCAAACGCTCCTTCGGAAATGGACATTTGCCGATGTTGCATTAGGCTTCACAGCAGTTTCCACCAACCTTATCTTACCTGTTAGGAGTTGCTGCATCATGCCTTGCTTGATGTTTTCAAACTTCACTTTTTTCGCTTTAAGAGTTACAAGTTCTTTATCAATGTTTTTAAAGATTGTTGCGATGGTATGCTGTTCCACTAAGGATATAGGAAACATTATTGATGTATTATTGAAGTTATTGTTGTAAAGTCTTGCAATAGTAGTATTTTCTGTATCCCATTCTACTATTTGATAAACATAATACAAATATGTATTAACGATATGTGTCTCATCGTGAGCAAGCCAAACAATATTTGAATCTTGAAAATATGCAGGTTTCCCGTCATAGATTACTGTACGCCCTATAGTACCAGCAGCAGATATTAGAATATCTCCTTTGTGTGGAAATCTATATGCCTTTTTGAACTCTGCAAATTTAGCATAAGAGATATAAGCATCAGCCTGCTGTCCAAATGTCCCTATCTTGTAAAATGGAACTTCTCCATTCTCCTTTGTATCTTCCAAAAAGATTCGCTTACACATGGCTAAAGTCCCAATCTCTCCCAACTTCTTCTCCACCCACGGCTCATTGAATCCTTTTAGTCGTTTCTTGCCTGTAAGAAGTTGCTGCATGGCTCCTTGTTTGATGGCACGTTTCTTCTCAATCAGTTTACCTAATTCGGAAATCAGATTGTCGATAGCTGATAAAGCTGTGGCAATGCGGGATTGCTCAGAGATGTCATTAGGATAGACCAATTGGAACTTTACAAAGTCCTTCTGATATAAATGGTTTATCGTAGAACCCGCAGTTAGTTGGTCTATAAATGACTTGAACCAAATAGACTTAAAAATCCATGATAAATATGCCTTATTTATCACATTATCTTGTTTAGGCCGAACAACGAATACACCGCTGTTAAGTGTTCCAGGACCTGGAATGCTATCAAGGAAAGCTACTTTGCCTATCGTTCCATCTTTTGATATGAGAACATCACCTTCTTTAATTTGAATATTTATGTCTTGGTCATATCTCCATTTGCTAACATAGCAACAGTTTTTCCAATCAATATATCCATCATTGAAGTCTGTCCCTGTAACCAGTACATAATCACCTTGTGGCAAATACTCACCAGTGGTTAGCCCTTGCCAACCAATTCTTGCTTTGAGGCAACACAACTTATCTATTCTGGTTGCCTCCCAATCTTCTGGAATCCGTCCGACCTCTGTATCTTTGAATTTTGTTTCTTTCATATACAAGTGCGTTTTACTCCTTAATCATTTGTTCAGCAATCACCCATTTGCCTGTACGAGGTGCGCCTATACGGTATAGTACTTCTGACTTTTGTAGAACTGAAAGTTCACGCTCTATGGTACGTTGAGGAATATCTGTCATTACCACCATTTGTTTGGCGGTAATGGAAGGCTGTTTGATAATTATAGATACGGGAAGTCCCACAACTGCTGTATCATCATTCACACCAATATAGATACGACTACCTTGGGCATTGGCAAAACCACATATCCATTTCAGATATTCGTCATGCCACGACTCTTTGTATTCTATGTTCTGACTTTCATTTAACATCGGCATTGCTATTTATACGGTGAATCCCATTTCTTGCAGAGAGGCAAGGACTTCCTTTTCCAAATCATTGATGGCATTTGTCGTTTCACTCAAAGTGGTTTCATAACGTTCTACAAGAGCTGTTATATCGTTTGAAATCCGATGCGTGACATTCTGCATCAGTGCTTTGCAGCCGCTAATAACAGAAGCCAGCCACTTACGTTCCACTACAAGCATCTTGATTTCGTCCTCTGTAAGTACGGAATACTTTGCTACAACGGCATCCGTCAACTGGCTGCGTTTCTCTTTCAAAGACTTGTTCAGTGCATCCTTCTCGTTAGAGAGGGCTATCCACTGTTGCAGGAGTTTTACATTTTCTTCGGATGTGCCGTCTTTCTTTGCATTTTTGATGGCAGCTTTTACGTCAGCAGCTTTCACGGAAACTTCTTTGTTTTCTTCCTGTTCGTCATCATCGCCAATAGCAAAGACTTCGGTATTCTGTTCTACAAGGTCATCCATATCAGCCTGCTTCCGATCTATCAGTTCCGACAATTTTACAATCTCGGCGGTCTCTACGGAAAAGTATTCAGCCAACACAACGGATACCGGTAGCAAGTCGCAGACAATCTCATCATACATGCAGACCGTTTCCTTTACTTTAGTCTGTTTGGTCTTCTTGTCTGTCGTTTCCTTGCGTTTCACCGCTTTTACTTCGGGGTATGTCCATCCGTCGTTAGAAATCATATAGCAGTCATCCTGCATGGTTTCTGCCCAATAGTTAAGCAGCACGTCATAGACTTCATAAGCATCCACAAGACCGCTGTGTCCCAAAACTTTAGCCAAAAGGGACTTCGACCATTCCGTAATCAGTTCTTTGGGTCTTTCGCCTTGACTAATGGCAAGCATTTGGGGCTTAACCGCTTCTTTCCATTCATTCAGCAGCTGTGCAAAAGCCGTTCCCTGTTCTTTGTAAGAAGTATCGTTGTCAATGACATTGCTGATTTCTGCCTTCTGAGGTTTCAGTGAATAATAGCCATTGTTTTTTAATTGGAACAGACTGTCTTTCAGTGTAGGGCAAGCCTTCCAAAAGGCATCCATATTGTCAATATCGAAAGCAGGAAGCCCGCCATGCAAATGGGCTTCAATGTCGTGCTGCACCTCCTTGTCCACAGGTCGTATATAGCGGGGAATGTTCAGATTATAGTCGTTCTTTTCTATTTCGTTCCATTCTACCATTCGGCAGTAATGCGGTATATTCTGTTGAGCGTCCCAAGCATCTACAATACGCTTGATGTCTTGCTCGCGTAGGCGATTCTTGGCTCCGTCTTTCTTGAATCCATCCTTCGCATCGATAAAAAAGATACCATTACGACTGTCCTTGTTTTTTTTGTCTATAATGATGATGGAAGCCGGAATGCCCGTACCGAAGAATATGTTAGGTGGCAGACTGATAATGCCCTTGATATAGTGCTGCTTAACGATATACTTGCGAATGTCGTATTCAGCATTGCCACGGAACAGCACACCATGAGGCAAGATGCAGGCACCGCGCCCTTCTTCAGATTTCATAGAAGCTATGAGGTGAAGCAAGAAAGCATAGTCGCCACATTTGGCTGGCGGCAGCAAATTGGCTGTCCAACGGTTATACTGGTCGTTTTCCAAGCCAACCAGTTCTTCATGGAGAAAGGTGGATTGGCTACGCACACATCGAATGTGCTGACCATGCCGTACTGCTTGAATTGCGGGTCAGCCAGCGTGTCACCCACTTTGATGTCGGCACTGCTGATACCGTGAAGCAACATATTCAGCTTAGCCAATGCCGCCGTACTGCTGTCCTTCTCTTGTCCGAATATAGACACACGGGGATTACTGGCTTCTGCCAAGGCTCGCAACAAAAGCGACCCAGAACCACAAGTGGGGTCGTAGATGGTGTGCTCAGCACGATCAAGTTCATTGATGCGGAGTACCTTTGCCATTACACGGCTTACTTCTGCAGGTGTGTAGAACTGTCCCTTGCTTTTTCCGCTTTCGGCAGCGAAATTCTTCATCAGATATTCGTAGGCATCCCCCAACAAATCATCATCGGCAGCACGATTGCGGGAGAAATCAAGCGCATCGTTTTCAAACACACCGATAAGCCGTGACAGGGTATCTACCATAGTCCTTCCGCTTCCCAGTTTTGTAGGGTCGTTGAAATTAGGCAGAGTTAGGTCACCAATCTGTCTGGCATTCAATTCCTTTATTGCCTCCAGCTTGGTGTTCATCTTCTCGCCAATCTTATCATCCTGTTTCAGGGCTACGAAGTCTTTGAAACTACATCCTTCTGGCACTTTGAGGCGGAAGCCCGGCTGACCTGCTTTGTCGGAAAGATACTTCACGAATAGGACTATCAGCACGTAATCCTTGTACTGACTGGCATCCATCGAGCCGCGTAGTGCATTGCACGACTCCCATAGTGCGCTGTATAATTGTGATTTTTTTATTGCCATATATTGATTACCTACTTTCTGATGAGTTTTGTGAAGCGAGACGATAAATCTCGTAAATATCCTGTTCGCTAAACGATGGGAACATCGTTTGCAAGTCGTCACGCAAGTCCCAACTAGCATTGCTGTCGGGATCTTGCCAGCCAGCCCCTGCATTGCGGTAGATGAAGCTATCAATCTTCTTGATGATTTCAATTACCTCGCACTCATCTGCAGGAGCATTCCAAGCGGCACGGTTGTTCCATAGAGCCTTACTACGCTTGTTGTCAAGTCCATTGGGAACATCACTGCCATGCTTGACGGCTTTGATATGATCAATGAGTGCCTTGATTCTCTCTTTGGCGGTAGCATTGCTTTCTTTCAGTTTATTTATCAAAGCCTGTAACTTTTCGCTGAATGCCTTTTGTTCCTCCTCGTCACCGCTGTTCCAGTCGGTATTGACACGGCGAGCCTTGCCCTCAATGACTTCGGCTGCACCATTTGCGTTTCCACCAGCCTGACGGATGGCTTCATCAGCAGCCTTCTCAGTATCGGTAGTGTCATTGACAAGGTCAAGGAAGGAAAAGTCGGCAGTTGCCTCTACCAGTGTTTCTGCATCTTTTGCCCTTATATGCTGGTCAAGAAGCTGGCGCATATCTGGGTCAAGTGTGCGTGGGTCGAAGTCATCGCCTGATTTCTGGCGCACCTTACGTTGGATGGTGCCAGCCTCACGGGACAGCGACGCAAAGCGTTCGATTTGTTCTGGTATGAAATCTGTCTGGCAGAAATAGTCGGACATGTTGTTATATGCCGTAACCATGCCACCTGTTATACTATACATAATGTTACGACGAGCCTGTGCAGGTTCTTCGTCTTCCAGTTCCATCACATAATACTCCGTGAGTGCTTCCAGTTCAGTTAATCCCTTGCTTTCCCATACACTTTTCAGCCCCTCGTATGCATCTTTAGCTGCAAGAAGTTTTTCTTTACACTTATTGACCACGCTATCAAGCAGTCCTTCTACATCGACATCATCAAGACCAGAGAAACCTTCACCATCGTTGAACTTTACAACGGCATCCTCAATACTGTCGAACAGATTCTTGAAACTGATGATACGGCCAAATTCCTTATGTGTTTTGACTATTACGTTGCCTTCCTCATCTTTGATATCCTCGCCAAGACGATTTACACGACACACAGCCTGGAACAAGGTGTGGTCTTTAATCTCATTGTCAATGTATAAGATGGTAGCACATGGGGCATCGAAGCCTGTGAGCAGCTTGTTTACTACAATGAGCAGTTTCATTTGGGCTGGTCGCTTGATGAAAAGGTTCTTAGCCCACTTCTCGTAGTCATCGGCATTGTTAATGCCATTGCCAGCGTCCTTGAACGACCGCTTTGCCCAGTCGTACTTGAATTTGGCTTCAGTTTCCTTACTGGTGTCAGCAGAATCGTTGGCTATATCGCTGTCCATGGGATTGTAGCTCGTTACTACAGCAACACGCCCTCTGAGCAATGTATTACTGCTGTCCTGGGTGAAGAACTTGTAGTATCTGTAAGCCTGATAAATGGAACCTGCTACCAACATGGCGTTGCTCCAGTCATGCTTTAACAAACCAAATCCCACATCGTCAAGAATACTGTAGCCGATGCGCTCGATGCGTTCCTTTGTCGAATAGACTTTTTCCAAAGTAGCCCAACGGTCTTCCACCATCTTACGCTGCTCATCAGTTAGTTCACGTCCGGCAGTCAATGCTGCCAGCTTTTGGTCAACTTTTGTCTTGTTTGTAAGTTGCTGTTCGACATTGCGGTATTCATATTGAAGGTCGAGGATAACTTTGTCTTCCACGGCCTGTTTGTGCAGATATTTGTGGATGTATGGACCAAATGTGCGTTCAGACATGCTCTTTATACGGTTGTACTGGTCACCTTTATCCTTTTTCAAGAGTGGTGTACCCGTGAAACCGATGAGCATAATTTCCTTACCCATGATTGATCGCATGGCTTCATGAAGGCGACCACTCTGTGTGCGGTGGCATTCATCGACGAAGACAAATATGTTGTCACCCTTTACACTGAAATTGTTGCCATATTTCTGTGCAATGATAGCTTGCAGTTCTTTAAGGTATTCATCCAGACTAACTTTTGTGCCTGATTCGTCTTTCTCGGCTTCATCCTCAGAGCCGTTTGCGCCAAACTTGTGGATGAGAGAGCAGATAAGCCATTCCTCGCCCTTGTTAAGCGTATCAAGGAGGTCGCTACTAGAAGTGGCCTGATGAAGTGTGTTGCCTCCCTTTATAAAAGTTCCTGCCAACTGCAGGTCAAGTTCCTTGCGATCGGTGATGACAACAACACGTGGATTTTCAAAATTACGACGGATATAAGATGCCAAAGCAACCATCGTAAGGCTCTTACCAGAACCTTGTGAGTGCCATATAACACCACTTTTCTTCTTCGGCATACGAGCCGCTGCTGCCTTGATGGCATATATCTGATGGGGACGCAGCACCTTCTTGATGCCACCGTCGTTCAATACACCGTAGCGGAAGAAGAACATGAAATTCTCCTTGCAGAAGAACATATTATAGGATTCCTGTTCTGTCAACACATCACCCAGTTTGTTGGTGTCACGCTTCCACTTACACCAAAACTTTAACGGTGTGCCAATAGTTCCATAACGGAACTCCACACCGTCATTTGAGGCAATTGTGAACTGTGTTGTGGTAAAGAAGGACGGGATAAAATCTCGTTCGTTTGAAAGGTGCTGTTTGATGCCTTCTTCATAATTGACAAGACTACGTTTCAGTTCAATGACAGCCAAGGCAATGCCATTTACATAGACAACAATGTCGGGACGCTTATTCTTTCCTAACAACGGGTCGATATAACTAACTTCTTCAGCTATGGCAAAATTGTTGTTGGTAAAGTCCTCGAAGTCGAACAACATCACATCCTCATGGTTTGACTTTGGGTCAGGTTGGGACTTGATGCCCATCATCAAGGTATCATATAGGTCTGTGTTGCACTGCATCAAATCGTTCATCTTTGCATTTCCAAGGCGGGCTTTGTTCTTTAATTGAAAGAGGACATCCTCAATCTGACATTCCGTATATCTTGGAGTTTTGCCGTCATCCTTTTTCTGGTCTTTCAGAAACTTGCGCACCTCATCATCAAGGATGGGGGAGTTTTGCTTACCCAAACAATTGACGGCTTCGCCCTTGGCATACTGCCAGTTGCCAAGATATTGATAGCCAAGTTCTTCTTGGAATCTCTTGACGAGTTTATTCTGATATTCTCTTTCCCTTTGTTCTTGATACGTAGCCATAGTCTGAAATTATAATGGGAATTCATTTAATTGTTCTTTTATCTTTTGCCATCCAGGGAGATAGGTTCCAAGGATGTTACGAAATTTGTCTGTATGATTCTGCTCAATGAGATGAGTAAGTTCATGTACTACTACATATTCAATGCAATTCAGAGGCTTCTTTGCCAGTTGTAGGTTGAACATTATCTTGCCTGTGTCTTTGTGGCATTTACCCCAGCTTGACTGCATCTGTTGAATAGTCCAGTCGGCGACCTTGACATCAAGAATGTTTTCCCATTTAGCCACATACTGCCTGATGGTTGAAATGAGCTGTTCTTTATACCAGTTCCAAAGGACGTTTGCAATGTTTTCCTTAGGAGTGCGCTCATAGACATACACATTGATGTAGTCACCCTGAATCTCAACATGGAATGTACAGGTGTTGTCTCTGATAACTTTCAAACGATAAAGTTCACCTTTGTAGTAATGAGCTTCACCAGACACATATTCACGTTCATCTTGGAATGTGTAGGATGTTGTCTCTTTGCGCTTCTGTACGAGCCACACCCATTTCTTCAGGACAAAGAATTTTATTTGCTCATCTGTGTATGTCTGGGGAGCAGACACATGAACTCTTCCATCTGGCGGATAAACTGCCAAATGTAGATTTTTGATGGGTTTGCGCTCGACTTCTATTTCAATACTATTTATTACCATACCTTACATTGATTTTTGCGACAACAAATATGATTTGTACTCGCGCACTATCAATTCTCTAATATCAACTTCAAGCAAGTCTGCAATCTTCAATAGACTTGGAAGGTCTGGTTGAGAAGAATTAGTACACCATTTGGAAACGGTAGAAGGGGTTACACCCATCTGTTCTGATAACCACTTGTTGGTACGCTTCTTTTCAACCAATACCAGCTTGATACGATTTACATCTTCCATACATCTCAGTTTATATTGCAAAGGTAGTGAATTAATTTCACTTTTACGATTATATTTCTATTTCTATTAAAGCAGTGCATTTTTTATGCTTTTTATATGTTTTGCCATTCAAAACACAAAATTTGGAATGACAAAATTGGTATGGGAATATAATTGGAATATGAAAATACATCAATGAATCCCTACCTTACAACATGTAAATATTGGTGCGATTGAAGATTAAACAACTCTCCTCATTCCCTTATTTTTTATTGACAACAATGAGATTATTCGTATAATCATTTAACATTTGTGGCTTAAAAAGTTAAATGCATTAATTTTCTATCTTTTCTAATCTCTATAGAATCCGCGTCGTTATTTTTCTGCTGCATTAACCACAAATAACTGATAATCAGCAATATCTCTATAATGTATTAATGCAAAGGTATGCATTATAATTGAAATTCAACTCTGATTATAATGCTTTTCCAACAACTATATGTTGAGGTACAACTTTATATTGAAATATACGTCAATGTATATTTTACTTAGACTTATTTTCTTTCTCTCTTCTCTCCTTAACCTTATCCAATCCCGGCATCTTCTTTGAAACAGAACTCTCACCAGCAGGAAAGTATGCCTTAAAGACCTGACATAAGAAACTTACAATGTCGCTGCGTTTCTTGCCCATGTTGGAGAAAGCGGAGTAAGCGTAATACATGAGTTCTTGCTGACTGCACATCTCGTTTGGCTGGATTGTGATTGAGGGCGGAAGAATCAAGTCATGTTCTGTAAATGCGTAGGCACTGGCAAGAATAGCTTTTTGTTCCTCTTCGCTGAACATCTTGATTTTCCCGGCAAACCATTCAAGTTCTCCTTTTTGAAGTGCTTGTTGTTGTTCACTCTGGCGTTCCATCAGAATGGATACTTTCTCTTGCTCTTTTTCAGTAAGGGCGTCTTCAAGCATGCGGTTCTTACGCTTTAGGACATTGTACTTTTCCATACAAGCAATGGCAATGCAGAGATAACCTACGGTTACGGTAAGCACCAATACTGCATGAAATCGGGACTTGGACGGAAAATCCGGCAAAGCATCAATATAGTCGCAGACGACAAGAGCAACTACGAGCATAAGCGCAGCTCCGACATACATTGTCCGGACTTTGACTTTTTGGCTCGCAGGAGAAACGCCCATAAGCAAGGCTATCGCCAAGGCTGCGACCAATAAGATGGAAACCAAGATAAAGATTGTCATGTGTCACGCCCTCCCTATTATGGTTTTACGATGATACGCCAATAGCCTGCCTTGTCAGAACCTTCATGGACGAGAATGCCTCTCTCACGGAGATTTTTAATCTGTTTCTTAACTCCATCTAATGAAATGCCCAATTCAACGGCCATTTTTTCACGGGTTATCATTGGATTTGATATAACCATGTCTATGATGCGTTGAGCAGTCCTGCCCACTGGTCTATTCAATTCGTTTTTTACAGGGTACTTTTTGAGGGTACTTTCATTATTTACAGGGTACTTTTTCTCCGAACCTCCTCCGTTTACAGGGTACTTTTTGAGGGTACTATTTACTCTGTCGGCCACCTCTTCCACGGAGATTCTACCATTCTCACCCCAATTCAGATTATAGAAAGTGGTGAAGAATGAGGATGCTTCGGTTTTATAGTGAGGCTCCTTGCCAGGCAGGAAGTTGGGCAGCTTCTCGGTCAGTTCACGCATCTTGCGCAGACCGGAACCACGCTTCTCCATGTAGTCGAGTTGGGTAAACATATCGGCAATGACGGGGTTGCGGCGTATGGAGGGCACGTTATAGATGTCACGGTCTTGAATTTGTGTGCCGTCAGGCATCGCACCGGGCGATACCAGTTCTATACGGTCGTCATAGATGTCAATGTGTACCTCGCCGCCCATTACGGTATAATCTCTGTGAATCAGATGATTGACCAATCCTTCAAAAATGGCGCGGTCAGAATAATCAGGCAGATTGAGGCGATAATCAGGCATTTTAACCCATCCGCTCATGGTGTAGTTCTTGATGAAGTCCATGCCATATTTTAAGAGCAGGACGAGATTAGCCCGATGTTCAACTGAGCTTATCGCGTCATCTTTATAAAGCCCCGTCCAACGTGTGCAGAATATGCGGGATTGGAACACGGTGCAGTTATCCACAAATAACAGTCCGGCATTGGTAAGTTTCCCGTCAGAAGTTACCAGCCCGAATGATTCCAAATACTTGTCGTTCCATTCCTGATGAGTCTGCTCACGAAATGTATTGGCAAGAATTACAAACGACTGTTTACCGGAATCTGCTTGCGTTGGAAGCGAGTCCCATGTCATGTGAGTACCTTTCAGTACCAACGAAAGAAGTTGTTGAGAGTTGCATTCAACGCTTTCATTCCCGACTCTTACATAAGCCGTGCGTGTTCCGTCTTGATAGTAATAATAAGGTGTCAAAGCACCGGCCTTCACCTTGACTTCAAGCAGAGTGCGCCCTTCATGTTCAATCGGGATAAGCTGTACTTCCGGCACGGGGTCGAGCCGTGCCTTTATCATTTCACTTATAAACTCAGCATCCGCCTGTGCGTTCTCCAAGCCTACAATTTCTCCTTCATCGCTTACGCCGTAGAACAAGCTGCCACCATCCGTATTGGCAAATGCCGACACGGATTTGAGCCATGACTTCACTTTCTTGCGTTCCAGCATCTCCTTGAAATCGTAAGACGTACATTCTGCTATAAGTCTGTTATCGTGTATCTGCATGATTTTCTCGCTGTTATACGGGTATAATAAACCAATATCGCAGACAAAGTTAGTGATAATATCTAAGAATCTGTTAAAACCTTTGTTATCTTTTGTTTTTTAGGAGATTGTTTCTGTTTTGAAGCGATTTCCTATAAAGTCACTTTTACAACATTGTTTTCAGTTCAAGTGATTTTTGAATAAAGAGGCAACTACTGAGAAAAATTCGGTTGTTCAAGAATAAAAAACGGTTGTTTCCAAAATGGAAATAACCACCCAACACAATGCGATAGAGGATAAGATTCAAACGTTATAAATTGGGTTATAAACTGAAGCTATTGAAGAAAACTTCCACGATGTTATTTTAGGTTGTCATTTAACATGGATATTTTTATCGTTTTTCTTTCTTTATTTTCGGCGAAAAATCGTACTTTTGCAACATAGAGCTGTGGTTGCTTATGGATGCTTATTTTCGGATTTGCATGATATTTGCAACACGTTCACGCAAGTCGCTGAGAGATATAACGTATTGATTTTGAGGAAGTGAAGTAATTTTATAGATAAGACAAACGGTACGCAAAAGCGGGCAGCTCACCAGAG
>ERZ780076.701-NODE-701-length-13825-cov-2.430283_pt1 | contig 13825 bp, 10 predicted proteins | sample MGYA00511022_ERZ780076 | MGnify/ENA primary metagenome ERZ780076 (study PRJEB29588, sample SAMEA2148733) | human gut metagenome | biome: human gut; feature: human-associated habitat; material: faeces | place: Denmark | collected 2008/2010 ... | reverse complement strand
TAATATGGAAGGATCCGGATGGAGAAGCCTATACATTTGATGATGTGGTAAATTATGAATCATTTTATGATAATATGGTATTAATCCGTTCGGATTACTGGAATAGTGACGACGAAGAGATACAGCAGAAAACAGACTGGATAAATCCGATTCGCTTAGATGTAGATGAAAATGAACCGGATCATTATTATCTGATTGCATATGGTAAGGTGCAAACAGGAAAATATACACTTTTATTCTGTTTAGAACCGATAGAAAGACATCCTGATACTGTGGCAGATGTAAAAGCACTGAAAGATACCGTGTTGGCAGAAAAGGAAATAATATTCACAGATGAACCAGGTGTATCACATCAGCATGTGGCGGGCGAGCCGGTAAAAGAAAACGAGATAGCTGCGACCTGTACCCAAAAAGGAAGCTACGATAAGGTAGTTTATTGTAAGGATAAAGGCTGCGGGGAAGAACTTTCCCGTGAGAATATAACGGTTCCGGCATCAGGACACAAAAAAGGAGAGCCGGTCACTGAAAATCGCGTGGAAGCGAAAGTGGGTGTGGACGGAAGTTATGATAAAGTAGTATACTGCACCAGATGTAAAGAAGAACTCAGCCGTGAAAAAGTGGTGATCCCAGCTCTGAAGGAGCCTGATAAGGAGGAGCCGACAGAGAAGCCGACGGAGAAACCAATAGAGAAACCGACAGAGAAGCCGACGGAGAAACCAACAGAGAAGCCGACGGAGAAGCCGACAGAAACACCGACAGAGAAACCAACAGAGAAACCGACAGAAACACCGACGGAAACGCCAACGGAGAAACCGGTGCACAAACACAGTTATGTGTTGAAAAAAACGACAGAGGCAACCTGCATGAAAGAGGGAGAAAAAATTTATTCCTGTGCATGTGGGGATAGTTATACAGAAAAGATTGCAAAGAAATCCCATACACCGGAGAAAAAACTGACACCTGCAAAACCGGGCAGCAATGGAAAAAACGTAACGATATGCAGTGTGTGCAAAACAGTGCTCAAACAGGATACAATCTATGCACCTAAAACATTAAAATTGTCGAAAGAACGCTATGTTTACGACGGAAAAGTAAAAAAACCTGCCATCAAAGTGACGGATAATAAGAGAAAAGTGATTTCAGGCAGCTTTTATAAAGTCTCGTATCAGAATAATAAAAAAGTCGGAAAAGCAACAGTGACCGTGAAGTTTCAGGGAAATTATTCGGGAATACTGAAAAAGACATTTGAAATCTGTCCAAAGGGAACTTCTATTTCAAGTGTAAAATCCGGGAAAAAATCCATGACTGTGAAATGGAAGAAACAGGCATCACAGACGAGCGGCTATGAGATAGTATATACAGCAGATGCATCGTTTGGCAAAAAAAATACGAAGACGGCTGTGATCAAAAGTAATAAGACGACAGTGAAAGAAATCAAAGGATTAAAACCGGGAAAGAAATATTATGTAAAAGTACGTACATATAAAGAAGTAAAGTCCGGTACAAAAAAAGTGAGGATCTACTCAGACTGGTCAAAGAAAAAAGCAGTTCAGATAAAAAAATAGTTCAGATAAAGAAACCGGATGAAAGAAAAACAATGGTCAGATGAATGATAAGTAACATCTGACCGTTGTTTTTTTACAGGGTTTGATGTTTTTTGATACGTCTTTTTATGCTTTCCACATCAATCGGTTCAAAAATGAGATCATTGATCAGATCAGATAATATGGCATTTCGAATCTGAGTCAGATTACCCTCTTTGCAGATTGCGATAATGGGAGTTGACGAAGCCCAGGACTCATGACTTAATTCATCCCACAATTGCCTGCCATCATCTCCGGTTTCGGATACATCTATGAAAACGGCAGGAACATGGTTATTTTTATCCATAATGGCATAGCGTATTTCCGTAACGGAAGATACTTTTATGAGTCTGTCCGGGTAAGAATATGCAAATTTTAAAGTGGAAGCAACATTTCTGGAATGTGTATATAATAAAATATTTTTCATGGCAGTGTCTGGTTTCTGTGCAGAAACACCATACTCGGAAAAACATTGTTTCCCGGATTTTTTTGAATTCCCAAGTGCAGTGTCTGCTTTCTGAAAAAGTGTTGTGTAGGAAGTTTCATAAGGCTCTGTGAATGCAATACCGATACTGATCGTAACGTTTTCAGGAATGGATAAAGCTTCTTTATCTAAAATTGCATCTAAAAGTTCCTGTGCTTTTTCATAGACAGCCTGTCTGGAGGCTATATCCCGCATAAAAGCAACAAATTCGTCTCCGCCGATGCGTCCGACAATGTCGGAACCGGAAAAATGAGATGCAAGAATACCGGCTACGACAGAGATTGTATGATCGCCCATTTTATGCCCAAAGATGTCATTGACAGCTTTGAAATTGTCGATATCTATGGCAAACAATGCATGTAATTCTTCCGGAGTGGATAAAAGTATGTGGGAAATGGCGTGCTCTGCTGTGGCCTTATTCAGCAGATGCGTCATCTCATCCACTTCTGATTTAATCCGCAGAGCTTCCTGTTTTTGTAAAATATGATTCAGTCTGCGGTTCGTCTTTAAAATATTGTCAATACGGTGACGTGCAATGGCAGGTTCAGTGGGTTTACTGATAAAGTCGCTTGCGCCTAATTCGAAAGCTTTCGTCTGTACTTCCGGAGTGTCGGGGGGTGTGAGAACAAAGGCGGGGATGCGGTTGGAATTTGTTTAAACTCCGGCATTTCCTGGCGGTGTTTTAAAACATCGAAACCATCCATTCCCTGCATGACAAGATCTAAAAGGACAAGGTCAATCATATTTTTTTATCTTTGATCATCTGCAGACATTCCTCACCGGAAGATACTTCAAGAATATTGAAGGCCGGAGAGAATATTTCATTTAAAACGGCACGCTGTAAGCGTGAATCATCTACGATTAGCAAAGTTTCTTTTGACTGTTCCATATTAAAAAATCCTTCGTATCAGTTATAAATTATCCCCCTGGAAACCACAGGATACTATCTATAATGTAACATGGAAAATGGTTGTGTGCAATGAGAAAAAGACTGAGAAAAAATAAAACCGTTGACAAATCGGGGGTAAGTGCATAAACTAGAGTAAGCGAATCAACTTACCAGTATAAATACGATAAGGGCGTTGAGCGGGAAGAGTAAGAAATCAGAGTGCTGACAGAGAGAAACTGCCATCGGCTGCAAGCAGTTTTCAGAAAGAGATTTCCGAAGTGCCTCCGTGAGCCTGTCCGGGGAAACGGTTTGTCTGCCAGTACAGTATCCGGATACGAGTAACACGCGTTAAGTGTATTGAGTGAGGATCAAAAGATCCTTAAGTTAGAGTGGAACCACGGATCATTTCGTCTCTTAGAGATGAAATGATCCGTTTTTCATGATAATGGAATGTTCGCGGAGCGTACATTCTATTATTTTACTAAACGAAGGGGTTTTTTATTATGGTAGATATTCCAATGAGATCCTCTGCTCCCGTCACCAGACAGACCGTTCTTTCCATCAACGAACGCAAAGTTGAGGGGGCAAAAACAACACGAACCATCACTTCGATCAACCACACGTCATCTCAGGCAGTATCAAACGCATCCACACCGGCGTCAAAACCTTTACCTCCACTGGTACATATGGTGCAAAAAGGTCAGAAAACACCGCTGGAGAATTCCGGAAAGCTCACTTCCATAAAGGCATGTCTTGGATGGAATGTCAAAAATCCTGCCTGTGATGTGGATGTATCCGCATTTTTGCTCGGCTCATCCGGTAAAGTGATCGGTGATTCCTGGTTTGTCTTTTACGGGCAGACCGAAAGCCCGGATCACAGCACGGTTTTCCACGCTGACGGCGGCGCAGACCGCGAGATCATTTCCGTGGATTTTACCAGATTAGATCCATCCGTTGCCAGAATCATATTTGTGCTGACGATCAATGAAGCATTTGAAAAAAATCTGAATTTCGGAATGCTTGAGGATGCGTATATCCGTATTATGGATCCTGCCGGCACCGAGCTGGTCAGCTTTAAAATGGATGAATACTATACGAACGTGACATCCATGATGATCGGTGAACTGTATCTGCATAACGGCGCATGGAAATTTAATGCCATCGGAAACGGCGTGGCAAAAGATCTCGCAGGACTGTGCGGTTTGTACGGCGTTCAGGTTATTTAAACAAAGGATTAGATTTTGGAGGAAATTTGTTATGTTAACATTTGAAACAGTAAACGAACTTACTTTAAAGGTTACCTGCACTGGCAGTGATGTACTCTTTACAAAAGCAGGTGCATTTATCGCCGGAGAAAATGCCGGTGGAAAGAATTACAAATTTGAAAAAGTCCTGCTTGGACCGCAGAATAATATCGGGCAGGCTCTGCTTGGTCAGCTTGCACGAAGAGTGACCGGAGAAAATCTCCCACTTATGAAGGTAACTTTAAATGGTGATTCTGTTACATATTACGCAAATTATGGTCAGCATGTTGTGGTCTATCACTTAGAGCAGGGGGAAACTATCTCAGTGGAATCCGAAAATATTCTCGCTTTCTCCCAGGATTGTGATTACAGTGTCCGTTTTATCGGTGTCGGTGTGCTTTCCCAGAAAGGTCTTGCAACTTCCACTCTGATTGCACGTGGAAAAGATGCATATGTTGCTGTGCTTTGTGACGGCAACCCGATCGTTTTAAGCAATGTGATGTCTCAGGATACGATCTCTGTTGATCCGGACGCTGTTGTATGCTGGGTTGGAAATGGACATTGTGATCCGCAGGTGACGGCTGATATTTCGTGGAAAACGTTTATCGGACAGGCTTCCGGGGAGTCTTACCAGTTTGAGTGGCATGGGAATTGTCCGGTTACAGTGATTATTCAGCCTTCGGAGAGGAAGGGCGGAATCTGTGTGAGTATGGATTAGTGGCTGGCACTTTACCTCACATACCAAAAACGGAGTCTGTTGCAAGTGGTATTATCCTGTATGAATAATACCTGCTGCAACAGACTCCGTTTTTATTTTTAGAACTTTTTCTAATAGGGCATCGGAAAATATTTTTTTCGATGTCATTTCATCTATTTTTTTCCGGGCTCCGGATGTTTTCGGGATTTCATATTTTTGTGTGAATCCAGATGGGACAAGTCCGCGGTCGGCGGTCAATAGCATGGGGATATCAAAGGTGCTGTCTCCGGCGGCAATTACGAACTCTGGTTTTAGTTTTTCTCTGAGTCGGTCTACTGCCGTTCCTTTATTCAGAGTTTGCGGTACTACATATACTTTTTCACCGTTGGAAAAGACATCTACATATTTTGTATCGAGAGATGTTTTTAAATCATTTACAACTGTTTCGGGATCATTGCATTTTGTAAAGATAAACAGCTTTTCAATGTATCGGAGTTCAAATTTTCTGCGTGGTTCCCGCTCTAACAGTTCCATGGCAAGGTTCATTTCTTCCCTGCTATCCGACACCAGATGCAGGGAGTCCTGATACCATGCTTCATCCGGCACACCATTTACCAGAAGGACACCACCGTTGCAGACCAATGCATATGGAAATGGTCCGATTCCCAGATCAATGCGCTGATATTGTTCCAACGTCCTAGTGGTCGTTGGAACAATGAGCATTTCATTTTTTACGAGCTGCAGGAGATGATATGTTTCCTCTGTGATGTAGGATATTTCTCTTCCCTGATAGAGTTCCACATTTCGCTTCTGCGGCCCGATGTCATGTTTATAGGAATAGATGAGTGTATTATCCAAATCGGTATGAAAGGCGATCATTTTTTCGAAACAATGGCTTTTCTTACCATATCAACCGGGATAATGAGCACTGCTAACAGCATGGAAACAAATAATGCTTTTGCATTCAATGTCGTTGTGCTGAATACCTGACCACCAATCTCAATGATGATGGTCTGAAGTATAAAGATCACACCCATAACAATGATAAAATTCTTGTTCTCTTCAATGTGTTCAAATACATTAAATCTCTCAGATCTGGTATTTAAGCTGTTAAAAATGATTGAATAAATGAAAAAAGCAAACATAAATGTTCTTTCATATAATTCCGGATCCGCGCAGCCTGCCGGTGTTACAAAATCTGTAATCCCACCAATGTTTTCCAGGATCAGGATGGAGCCAAGTGTGATAAATACAGAGCTTGTTCCGATTGCAGATTTAATATAAGTTGTTAAAATGTTATCTTTTCTGAGTGCCGGTTTTTCATTCATGTATCGGTTGAGAATCGGCTCTCCGCCAAATGCCATGGCTGCCAAAGTATCCATGATCAGATTGATCCATAAAATCTGGACAATGGAGAATGGCTCGGTCCATCCCAGGATCGGCGCAATAATGTTCATCAACAGGGTACTGATATTGACGGTCAGCTGGAAGATTAAGAATTTACCAACTGATTTTGACATTGTTCTACTGTTCAATACGCAGTCCTTAATGGAAGTCAAACTGTTATTTAAGATGACAACGTCACCTGCCTCCTGTGCAACTGCTGTACCGTCTCCCATGGCAAATCCGATATCTGCCTGTTTTAATGCCGGTGCATCATTAACACCGTCTCCGGTCATACCGCAGACATTATCAAGCTGCTGTGAAATAGAAACAAGTCTCTTTTTATCAAGCGGTTTTGCCCTGCTCACCACGCGGAGATTCGGAAGTTTTTTCTTTAACTCTTCATCTGACATCTGCTCTAACTCTTCATGTGTGAGAACAACATCGTTCTGCTCGTCTTTTAAGATACCAGCTTCCTTTGCGATGGCAACTGCTGTTTCCTCCGCATCACCGGTTACCATGACAACCTGGATACCGGCATTGTTTAAAATCTCAACTGTCTCAACCGCATCGGTTCTTACGTTATCTCTTAAGCAGAGCACTGCCATCAGAACTGTTTTTCCATCTGCGATTTTGGCAACAGAAAGCAATTTCATCGTTCTCTTTGCCTGAGCGAGCATCTGATCTTCCACAGCTTTTTTATCTGCTGCAGTAAATTCTTTTTCTTCACCGGATGGAAGCATATAATGTGTTACTTTATCAATGATGTTTTCGGTTGCACCTTTCCAGTAAACCAGTCCGTTTTTCAATGTAACGGTAGCGCATTTCTTTTCCGAATCAAATCCGCTGATGTCAGCGACTTTATCCGGATCGTTTTTAGAATCATCATAGCCATGCTCTAGGGCATATCCCAAAAGAGCCCTGTCCATGTTATTACTTCCGATTGGCTTTCCTTCGGATACTTTTGCAAGGTTGTTTAATGTAATTGCCTCAATAAATTCCTGACTCGGAATATGTTCTGCGATTTTACCGTCACCGGTGATAAATTCTACTAAAGATAAATTACCCTGTGTAATCGTTCCTGTTTTATCACTAAATAAAACATTCATATATGCAGAATCGGAAAATGCTGCCTTGTGGCTGACAAGAATATTTTTCTTGTACATGGACTCTGTGTTCATGGACTGCACCAGACTGTTCATCATCGGAAGACCTTCCGGCACTGCCATGATAACGATAGATGCCATCAACATAACTGCCTCTGCAACCAAAAGCAGAACATAAACAACTGTGATTGGTTCATCCGTACGGATCAGGTTCAGTACAACATCTAATACGCCTGCAATGGCAGCCGCGGACACACCAAGTTTACCGATACCGGCAGCTACCACTTCCAGTTTCAGGCTTGAAGTATCTTTTCTCTCGTCCTCTTCATTATCATCCGTCAGAGCCTTGTTGATCTTTCCAAGCTCGGATGCATCACCGATGACGGTTGCAACCATATACCCTTCACCGGAGGTCACTACTGATCCCATAAATACTTTATTTGCAGATGCATAATCTGTAGATTCCGCTTCATCAAGATTATCAGCAGCCGTTTTATTCTCATCTCTTGACTCACCGTTTAATGCAGCCTGTGAAACTTTGATGTGTCCTTCAAATAACACACCGTCGGTCGGTACCTTATCACCAGCCTGAACGAGGATCGTATCACCTTTTACAATCTCACTGGTAAGGATATTGACCAGTTTTCCATTTCTCATGACTTTTGCATAAGTCTTGTTGTATTCTTCCTGTAATGCCTCACTTCTGGAACTGTTGCGGTACTCGGATAATGTACTGAATCCGGTTGCCAGTGCGATTGCTAAAACAATACTTATAATCTCAACAACATCGTTTTCTCCTGCTAATGCCGGTACAAACACACCGATAACAGAAATGACGATTTTCATGACCAGTGCTGCACATAATACTTTGATCCAAATGTCATCAAATGCTCCGATGAACATCGACCACAGTGATTCTGTCTCTTTTTTTGCAAGAGCGTTTGTTCCAAAATCCTGTTTGCTCTTGTTTACTTGTGAGTCTGACAGACCTCTCATAAGCTCTTCTTTATTTATGTTACTCATTTTGGGTAGTTAACCTCCTCTAATGTATCAATCTTTTTTATACAAATCTTCTGCTCAGTTCTCCCAGTCCCGGGTCATTTGTACCCTGGCCAACAGCGCTGAACTTCCATTCTCCGTTATGTCTGTACACTTCTCCAAATATCATTGCCGTCATACCGGAATAATTTTCAGTCAGGTTGTACTTGCACATTTCATTATTGTTTCTTGCATCAACTAAACGGATGAATGCATTCTCAATCATGCCAAAATGCTGATGTCTCTGAACCGCCTGATAAATATTTACAACGATTACGATTTTGTCGTACTCCTGTGGTACTTTTGCAAGGTCGATCACGATCTGCTCGTCATCTCCATCACCGGCTCCTGTCAGGTTGTCTCCCTGATGATTTACGGTACCTGATTTATGGTGCAAATTACCAAAATAAACGATGTCTGATTTATCCACCAGTTTTCCATTCTTTAACATCAGTGCGGATGCATCACAGTCGATCGGCTGCTGCTTTGATCCGCCCCCGAATAAAGCACTTAAGAATCCACCTCCGGATGAAGACTGCTGCACTTCATCCCATCCAAGACCGACAATAATCTTTGACAATCCTGCGTTATCTTTTGACAGACTGACCTTCTGTCCTTTCTGTAAACTAATTGACATTATAATCCTCCTTGTTTTGCGGAGCAAAATGCGAACCCCCTGGTGAGCAGAGGATTTTACTCCTTGTTTTGCGGAGCAAAATGCGAACCCTCTGGTGAGCAGAGGATTTTACTCCTCTTATGCCACTTCAATTCCATAGTGTCCGCAAAGTGCTGCGAGTCCGCCCTGGAAGCCGCTTCCGATCGCATTAAATTTCCATTCGCCGTTATGTCTGTATAATTCACCGACAACGACTGCTGTCTCAATGGAGAAATCCTCTCCTAAGTCATAGCGGATCATTTCTTTTCCGGTTGTCTCATCTACCAGACGAATGAAAGAATTAGATACCTGTCCAAAATTCTGGCGTCTTGCCTCCGCCTCATAGATCGTTACGGTAAATGCGATTCTCTCAATGTTTGCCGGTACTTTGGAAAGATCGATCTGGATCTGCTCGTCATCGCCTTCTCCCTCTCCGGTTAAGTTATCGCCCATATGTTTTACAGACTCGCTCGGATGAGCCAGATTTCCATAAAATACAAATTCTTTGTCTGTCGGGCACTTTCCATCTGCGCCTAACATAAATGCTGCTGCATCCAGGTCAAAATCTACACCGGAATCAAATGCATTGACATCCCAGCCAAGACCAACCATGATATTTTTCAGTCCCGGATTTCCTTTTGTTAAATCTACTTTCTGTCCTTTTGATAAATTAATTGGCATAGTATTACCCTCCTTAGAATAAATGAATCTATAGTTATTAGAAATAACTTACTTGTTTGCCGGCGGCATATGATACTGTCTGTTGAAATCCGCCTTGATCGCCTCAAGTCTTGCCTGATCTTCCACACGTTTCTTTCTGCAGTCTTCCTGAATTCTTTTCGTTTCTTCAATACCACTGGTAATCGTTCTCCAGGTCGTCTCAAGTGTTTCAATCTGGATTGAGCTTCCGGATGCCATCTTAGCGGTAGCCTTGGAAACTTCCACAGTATTCTGCGCATTTTTGATCAGCATCTCGTTGGTCTTCTTATCCAGAGCAGACATTGCTTCTGCCTGAATGCGCTGGCGTTTCAGCAGAATTGCCTGTGCAAGTGCCTGTTTGAATACCGGAAGTGTTACAATAAATGCGGAGTTAATTTTTCTGACCAGATTATAGTTGCTGAACTCCATCGTTTTGATCATCGGAATGGACTGCATTGCAACGTTTTCTGCTGTCCGAAGATCCTGTGTACGCTGTTCCATCATCATCAGTGCCTGATTTAAGCTGGTAAGCTCAAACTGGATCGACTCGTCTCCGGTAGCCGCCATATCCTGCTGTCTCTTTGCAATGTAATCTTCAATCTCTTTACATGCCTGCTCTCCGGCAAGAATGTATTTCACAAGTTCATGATAATAATTTACATTTGCCTCAAACATCGTATTTAATTTACGGTTTGACTGTTTGATCTCTGATTCATAGCCTTTGAGCTGAACATAGATCTTGTCGACTTCCTCGCCCATCGTGTGATATTTTGCAAGGATCTTGTCGAGCTGTTTTTTCATATTTCCAAATAATTTTCCAAACAGTCCCGGATTTTCCCTGATCTCGTCAATATCAAACTGATCCATGATCTTTGCCAATGTTTTTAACATTTCGCTGGTATCATCAAGCTGTGACATATTCATGCTGTTTAACACGACATCCGATGCTTTCGAAATTTCTTCTGCAACCTCCGCTCCAAATGTGACGATTGTCTCAAGATTGTTGACCTCAATCGTACTGACGATCCGGTCAACCTCATCCGAATTGACCAGTTCTGAATTCATTTTTTCCCTGTCGGCAACAATGTCATACTGTTCCACAACAGCGATCTCATCTTTTGTGTCCGGTACCACTGTGGCTGCCGGCGCTGCCGCAGTCGTTGTTTTGCTAAAATCAAGTCCCATACGATTCCTCCATTTCTAATTACCTCTCTTAAAAAATTTATCCCGCCAGGTGTGGCGTGTATTATTAAATGAAATACTATTCAGGTCAGGGACTTGCAGATCATATTTATATTCCCCTATCTGGTGTTCTTCCATTAGCTGCCCGTTAAAATATTTTTCAATACTCTGATATCCCGTCGGCACAAAAAATACAATATCAAATCCCATCAGATGCAAAAATACTGTCAGGATCGAGTCTTCCAGTGAAATGACCGTCTCCGATGTATTGATATAGATCAGTTTCGGATTTTTCCAGGTAAGATCAAATTTCTGGATCAGTCTTACGATATCTTTCGGCAGATTTAACACCTGCGCAATCACGGTGTATTCCATACCATTTTCCCCGATTCCTTTGATCCGTTTCTGATCGATCAGAAGCTGCATCTTATCAAGTATCATCTCCTGAATATCCTCCCGCAGGATACCGTACGGGTATTTTGGATGTGCCTTGATCTTATTCCGCTGCAGTTTTCCATTTTTGAGAAATTCAGCAGCATACATTTTCATCGGATTCGGTGCCATCGGCTCTATATAAGGCGCTCTTTTTATCACGACTGTATCTTCCGTGACCAGTTCTTTTACGGATGTCCAGTAGCCGGCGGTATGTCCGTCTTTGACTCCGGAAACTTTTGCAAAAATGACCGGTATGTTCACGACACCATCGACCACGCTGAAATCCGGCCGGTACTTTAATTCCTGATCCCACAGGATCTTAATCTCCTCGTACATGGTCTGCAGACTGATAATGTTCGCCTTTCCATACTGCATGTTCCGGTACATGCCGGTATCCTGATACATTAACGTATCCAGTTCCCTCTCCGCATGGTAGGCAACCGTTCCCATTTTGACCTGGGAACTCTCCTCCGGGTACCTGTCCATGGTAAGGCTTTCCTCATAATTCAGTTCATACAACAGCGGATCCGTAAGCTGGCATGGTACATTCCGGTTCGGACAAAGGATCACCACATCGACCGGCAGCCTTGCTAAAAACCTGAGAAACAACGCTTCATTTTCATTCTGGCACCCGCCCATATGGATAAAACATCCGATCTCCGGCATCTTCCAATTGGAAAATAAAAACGGCAGATACCTTTTCAGCCAGCACAACAGGTAAACCGCCTTGCTGGTGAGCCTGTTTAAATTATCGCCTTCTTTGCCTGATTCTGCAAGAAGAATATCCACAAATGTTTTGTGCATGATCTTTTGCAATTCTAAATTTGCCGGATACTTTATATTCGTGGAAAGATCCATGATAAGCTGATCTGTTTTCGCATAATTTCTGCGCCGGATCTCTGCGATTTCATCCGGTGTCGGTCTTTCGATCTCCCCGTTTACGATCACCATCTTCCGCCCGGCATTTTTCAGTTCAAGCTGCAGCTGAAACAATTCGTTCGCATATGTCAGCTTGTCCTCTGCACCGTTGATCCGGTAAAAACAGTTATAAAAGAAGCGGGGATCTGTTCCTCTGGTCAACACACTCTTTTTGATATCCTCAAATCCTTTTCCATCGATCCATGCATTGGTACAGTTATTGACAGAAGGCAGACTTCCATACAGCCGTTCTTTTTCAAAATCATTTTGTATTGCCTCCCGGACTTTCTTTAAGCAATATCCTTCCGGGAAAGCTGTCATCCTCTCCATTTGCAGATCATCTGATAAAACGGAAGCGGGATCTGATTTCAGATATCCGGCATCACCATGATACTGCAGCAGCACCACATCACTCCCGGCATTGGACAGGATCGATATCAGCATCAGTTCGTAATTACTGATATCCCCCTCATAAAGGATCTTGGGCAGTTCATTTGCCCCAAGCTGGTTTACAATCCGTTCAAATTTGTAGTACAGCCAGCACATAAACTTAATATATGCATTTTTCAGCATATTTTCTGTTTTTCCATTCCGCCTCATGGAATCCAGCGAATCATAGATTGAATCCGCCACATTCTGCCTTTGCAGATCGTTCATGCGCGGCAGCCATTTTTTTAAACCATTCGATATAAATGACGGATTCATCTGAAAATCCATCCCCATGATTTCAGAATAATACGCAAGGTTCTTCTCACCGGGATTTGGGATCTTTCCCTCGATCACCACGCCCGCCTTTCTTGCCGTATCATAATATTTTTTTATAAAGTCCCCGATTTTTTCCGTGTATCCATTGATCCGGTAAAAATACACCTCTCTGCTCTGTCTTCCGTTTAGATCGACAAAGTAATCATCAAGGCTGCGAATCTTTTTGTGTTCTAACATAGCGCATTCTCACCTTCAATATCTGTTCATTTTGTTTTTGTTCATCACATAGCCAAGGCCTGACCCGACAATGCCTCCTAAAATATGTGTCAGATTCGAGACGTTATCCCTGATAAAGATACCATCATACACCTGCTGCCCGATATAGATCAGCGCAACCAGAATAAATGTCAGCGGGATTTTTTCCTCCTCAATACTTGTTAAAGATGCGAGTAATATGAACGCAAATACAACACCGCTTGCCCCAAGGAGCTGGACATGTGGGAAAAATATGAAATTGATCACACCCGTTACCAGCGCTGTCGCTAAAATCACAAAGAGAATATTTGCCGAACCGTATTTTTCTTCCAAAAGCGGTCCTACAACCAGTAACATCATAATATTTCCAAAGAAATGATCCCAGCTGGCATGTCCTAACACATGTCCGAAAAACCGGATGTATGTGAGCGGACTTGCCAACGATGACCGGTAGACACTGAAAAGTGCAAGCGTGGATGCACTGCCTGTTACTTTATCTAAAATCAGTACGATAAAACAGGCAAGCGTAAATCCCAAAATAACCGGAGAGTT
>ERZ780076.697-NODE-697-length-13852-cov-4.015221_pt1 | contig 13852 bp, 20 predicted proteins | sample MGYA00511022_ERZ780076 | MGnify/ENA primary metagenome ERZ780076 (study PRJEB29588, sample SAMEA2148733) | human gut metagenome | biome: human gut; feature: human-associated habitat; material: faeces | place: Denmark | collected 2008/2010 ... | reverse complement strand
GCTGCATCTTCGGCCGCGCTGGCGGTTCCGGGGATTTTGCCGCCGCGCCTGACTTGTCTGTTCATGCGCAGATTCTTTCCGCCAAAAAACGGATTCAGGCAAAAACAGGCTGTAAAAAGTTCATCGCTTATTTTCAGGCATATACCAATACCTATGCACCGATAGAATATTTAAGACGGATCTTTACGGAAGCCATTGAAGAACTGGAACGCCTAAAAGCAGACCTGATGGCGGCGCAGCGCAGGGCGGAGGCCCTTTACATGGAGCGCACGGACTAACCGTGCGCTCTTTTTATAGTTGTGCGGTCTTATGCAGACAAAAAAACACACGCCCGAGCGATTGGAACGCACGGACGTGTGTTTTGGTTTCAGGGTGAATGTTGAGGGATCAGGCATAAAAGGCGGTGAGCTTGTCGGCGCTGCGCTTGGCTTGCAAGTCCCGTTCGGCAAAGACCTTCTTGGCGCTTTTCCGCCCGGAACGGTCCATGAGCCGCCCGGAATAACGCTGGGTGGTGATGGGGCTGGCATGGCCCAATTTGGCTTGCAGTTCGTTTTCGGGCATACCAGAATTGAGATCCAAACGGGAGCCGACGTGGCGGAGATCGTGGCTGCGGATGTCAGGAACGCCGGTGACGGAGCGGACTTGGCGCTCCCACAGCTCAGACAGCCACTGTTTTGTGCCGGCCTTCCATTCGCCGGAACGGAGGGTGCCGAACAGGGGGGCGGTATCAGGAAGATCGCCTGGGCGGATGCCGCTGGCGAGGTAATGGCGGAGGGCGATCACGGCGATGTCGGGCAGGTCCACCACCCGGAATTTATCGCCCTTGCCGTGTTCCACGCGGAGGTCGGCGTCCTCCAAGTCGATGTCCGCCGGGGTCAAGGCCCGCAGTTCGGCGTTGCGCAGTTCGGTGGTCAGCAGCAAGATCACGATGGCGTAATTCCGAGGCCAGATGGGTGGTGCGGACGGGGGAATCCCTCCATAGCTTGCAGACCTGCTCATCGGTGAGCAGCACGTCATAGGGGCGCTTTCCCAATTTGCGGAGGGAGGGCATGAGGTAGAGGGAAACAGGGTTTTGCTCATAAAAGCGATCCTCACCCAGTTCCGGGGAGCTGGCGTAGGTGAAGAAGGAGCGGAGGACCACCAGATGATACCGGACGGAGACAGGGGAGAGGCCCCGGTCAAAGAGGTGATCCCGGTAGGCTTGCATGGTGGTGAAAGTGGGTTCCTCGGTGGAAAGGCCGCTTTCCACGAGGAAGGAATAAAAACTGTTTGTGACGGCGGCGTAGGCGGTGACGGTGCGCTCCGCCGCGCCGCTGGCCTGCACGTTGCGGAGCCAGCTATCTAAGGCCGACATGACCCGGCGCTCCTGCGCAGAGGTTCTTCCCATAAAATCAGTCCTTTCCTAAAATTGGGGGCGTATCAGGCCCCGGCGGTACACAAGCTGCTTTTCACGCAGAGATCCACGCCCAACTCGTCCACATGGATCCGGTCGATGATGAAGTCGCCGTAAGCGGCCATTTCCAGTTTGTTTTCCGGGTTGATGTGGGTGGCGAGGCCGTCAGCGGAGACGGTGAGGCGGGGCACTTCTTTTCCGTATTTGTCGTCAAACTCTCCGAATTGCAGAATGGAAACAATATCTTTCACGGTCAACATAGTCGGTTTTCCTCCTGAATGTGTAAAAATGTGTAAAATCTTTTGGCGTGGGGGGCGGTCAAGCGGTCTCAGCGGCGGTAAATTCCAGCGTCCGGCGGCGCAGAATGCCGATGAAGATGGAGCGGAGCTTTTTGTCCTGAGAAATGATGGTAAGTTTCGTGACGGCTCTGCATTGCGTGACGGTAGCGCCCGCCGCTTTCATGCGGTTTTTCAGCCGGGTCAAACGCTGTTGGAGATCGCAGCCGGATTCACGTTCCAGTTCCTCATAGAGTTCCCGGCGGAACATCTGGTGGTTGAGAGAGAAATGCTCGACCAGAGCGTTGATGGGGTGGTTTGCGCTCTCCTGCCAGTTATCGCCGGAGGAAATGGGAGCGACATAGGCGGCTGTGACCTTATCCATTGTATCAGAATTGTGCTGAACCTTTAAGGCCAGTTCGTTCATCTGCCGCTCCTGCTCGTGCTGACGCATTTCGATATTGATCAGAGCCTGAAGCTGGGGGGATAGGGTGGAGAATTGAGGGTCGGAGGACTTGGCCCGGAAATAGCCCTTGACGAGTTCCCGCTGGACTTTCCACGCCAGATCATCGGTGAAGGACTTCACCAGCATGAGATAGCCGGATTCTGTAATGAGGGTGACATCTTCGGTTGCCCTTTGGGGAAGTCCGTCCCAGCGCCGACGAAATTCGTCGGCGCAAATTTTGAAGTAATCTTCGCCCTCGATGAAGTGGTCACGGTTGGAGCGGAAATTGCGGCTGGCAGTTCCGTCCGGTCGGCCATGCACGGCGTCGATCTCCTTAAAGGTGACGACCCGCTGCCCGGAAAATTCCTTGACAAGAATTTCGGCGTTGTTGATGGTGGTCAACTCCTGCATAAAAAAAGCTCCTTTCAAATGGTCTTGATACTTCCATTATTCCACAGCCCTCCAAGGGGGTTTTTGACAGGTTTTACGAGGGTTTTTCGCTGTCGGTGGAAATAATGGGGGTTGACCTTTCGGAAGAAGCATAGTAGAATATTTACACACTCCGAAAGGTTGTGTGGATAGCGGTTTGCTGGGTATCTTGGAGGATGTGCAGCAAGCCGTTATTTCTTTTTGCTCAAAAGGCGATTGATGGCGGTGCGAATTGCTTCGGCTCGTGTAATTCCATTCTGGTCGCAATATTCGCAGAGCCGCTTGTCGGTTTCAGCGTCCAGTCGAATACTGAAACGAACATCTTTAGGGTTTTCGGCCTTTGGGCGTCCGGTTTTCGGTGACATTGTTCACCTCACTTTCCGTCACGCATTAAATATAGTTTATGCGTGACAAAATGTCAAGAGAAAACTTTGCGGAAAGGATGATTATTTTTGTTTACTTACAAAGAAGGGAAAGAAACAGAACAAGCACTTTGCGCATACTTCGCTGCCCATAAAAGGACTGAGGCAATTAACTTTTTTGGTCGAACTGAGAAAGTCCCCAACATTTTAAAGAAACGGTATATTGAGGAGCTTAGCAATACAAAGGCGTTTGGGATCAAAGTCGTTCCAGATGGGGATGGCTTTTCACAGATAACATATTTTGCGTGTGATGTGCGTGGCTCTGAAGATTCATTTTTCAGGGGAAAGATGTTAGATAAAATAATGTTTCCATATTTTTCGGAGTACGGATATTATGAATCGTCTATAAAATATATACCCGACGGAGAGGCTGCGGAGCAAGTTGAACCACCCGCAGAACTGTTCAAGAGATATACGTACTTCTGCTTTGACAGCGGGGATAAGGAGCAGATTTTAAGCGTACTAAAAGAAATTGCGGCATTTTCCCCTGAAAAAATTGAAGAAATAGCCGAGATAAACGTTAGCTATTTTACTCTTGCAGATACATATTACCCATGGGTAAAAAAATATGAAGATAGACAAAATCCGCTTGCTAATAGCTGTTTTTCCGCACTCAGAGAAAGTGAGACACCATTTATTGAAATTACAGACAGGAATGGGTTTATTTCAAGCAGGAATATGATTTGTGAGATGGAAGAAACTCCGTTTCACAAAGGGTATCGGTTAGATTTAAGAAGAACAGTCAGAAGCTCTTGGGAAGCTAATATAACTCGAATACTAAATAAGCTAAATGTTCCATATGAATATGAACGAGAATCTTACAAAGTTGGAGAAGATTTTTATTTGCCGGATTTCTTTCTTGCCAATAACACAATTTTAGAGGTCAAAGGCTTTTGGGATAACGAAAGCCGAAAGAAGATTGCCGGCTTACAAAAAGAACACCCTGAATTTAAGATTCTTCCCGTAGATAGCGATATGTATGAAAGCCTAAAAAACAAGTTTGCAAACAATGTATCAAATTGGGAGGAATGTGGGGCACATAAACCGACAGCAGAGAAAGTAGCCATTGTTGGGATGAAGTTTTGCGCCGACAAAGTTACGATTTCAAGATTGAGCAAGGGGCACAGTCTGACGTTTAAGCGAGAGCCGGACAATCAATTTGACCGCAATGCTATTCTGGTTCAGACAGAAGATGGAAAACCAATAGGGCATCTATCTGGAGATTGGGCGGCGGTGTATGCCCCAAAAATGGACTGCGGAATGAAATATTCGGCAACTGTTTTTGATATTCAGCCGAAAGTGATAATTGCAAAAATGTGGAGGACAAACACTGAGGAAGAAGTCCTTTATGAATGTTTCAAATAAAAAAGAACGCCGCCCAAAGGGGCGGCGTTCACGGCGTAGGGGTCAGGCGGCGGAGATTTTCCACGGCGCTGACGATCAGAGGAACGGCGCCCAGAATATCATCCTCGGTAACGGTATAGGGGAGGGTGAAACGGACGGCGGAGCGGGCGCGGCTGGCGGGGTAGCCCATGGCCCGGAGGACATAGCTGCCGTCAGCCTCTCCGCTGGTACAAGCGGAGCCGGAGGAAGCGTACACGCCCTCCGCAGACAGGGCCATGACAAGGGCCTGAGATTCCACGCCAAGGAAAGAGAGGTTGGCGTTGCCGGGAAGCCGGAGAACCACGTCACCGATGGTGTAGGAGCCGTTGACATAGGTATCCGGGATGAACCTCAACAAATAGGCAATGAGCAGGTCCCGGCAACGGGCGATCCGCTTCATGTTGGAAAGCATATTGTCCATGCGCTCATGGAGGGCCGCTGCCATCGCGCAGGCGAGGGGACGGCGCCCTTGGCCCGTTCCGGACCGCCGCCGCGGGTCATGGAGAGCAGGGGCGTGCCCTTCTTGACGATCAGACAGCCGGTGCCGGAAATGCCGCCAAACTTATGAGCGCCGAAGGCCAGATAGTCCACGCCAAGGGCCTTGAAGTCCACGGGGATCTGGACGACCGCCGCCGTCGCGTCACAGGCGAACAGGGCGTTGGGGGCGTTTCGCCGTCTGGAGAGAATGTCGTAAGTCTCGCCGGTCTCGTTATTGGCCATCATGTGGGTGAAGCCGGTGCGGTCCGTGCGGTGGGGATGATCCACGGGGGGATATTCCAGAACGGCGTGGTGCTCGTAACTGCGTGGGAATGTCAGCTTGCCGGTGTAGGCGCTCAGACTTTCCATCATCCAGTTGCAGGCTTCCGTTGCTCCGCTGGTGAAGTAAACTTCCTCCGGGAGACAGTTCAAGTCCTGGGCGATGGAGGCGCGGGCTTCCTCCAGGGCGATCTTTGCGGCAACGCCGCAGGCATGAAGGGCGCTGGGGTTGCCGAGGGGCAGAGCGCGGGTGAACGCCTTGATCGCGGCAGGGGAGGGCGGTTCGTGGGCCGCCGCGTCGAAATAGTAGGTGTTGAGCATTGGGGATTCCTCCTTGATCTTTCCAGTATTCTATCTTCATTGTACCAGCCGCTGACAAGGGGCTTTTTGACAGAATACTTGACTTTTCACAAGGCCCGCGCCATAATGAATTTGGCGAGTCCCTGCGGATATTTGCCGTTTTCCTCATGCTGTCCGTCCGGCAAGATAGAGCAGCATGGGGAAATTTTATACCGGTTTGGCGGTCGCCAGCAGGGTGATCCCGCGCTCAATGGCTTCCGTTTTCGTGACGTTCTGCTCCCGGCAGTAGGTTTCTAAAATCTGCTGGCTGCGGTCATTGATACGGATGCTGATTTTGTGAGGGCGAGGGTTGTCTGTGGGACGGCCCAGCTTTGCGGCAGACATGGGGATGATCACCTCCTATTTTGTCTGGCATAAGTATCATAGCATTTTGTCTGGCAAAAGTCAAGGGGGAAGCGAGGCGAAAGGGGACAAGATGTATGATAAGAGGGCAGCGATTCCGGAACAACGCGAAGCGGGAGTATAACCTGTGGTGGTGGAGCCGACACGGTAAAAGGAGCCGACGGCGTTCCTTGCCTGAACGGGAGCGCCGGTGCGCGGATTGTCAAAACAGCGATATTTGCGCACTGTACGGGAAGTCCGACGATCCAAGCTGCTTTGCGCCCAAGAATGGATGCGAGGGGAAAGGCAATCAGGAAAGGCTGGAATGGGGCGTTGTGCTTTTGATCTGTGTGGTAATATTCGTTTTATTCTTTATTTCCATTACATTTGCGAAATGAAAAAAGCCGCCCACCACGGGCGGCTTTGCTTTTTAACTTGCTTAAATTTTGCTTAGACTTTGCTGATTGTTTGCTGATTTGTTTGCTTATTGGATTTCTCCGCGCCAGTATGCCGCATTTTCTTCCTCTGTCGGAAAGTCAGGAGAGAGTCCCCGCTTGCGGCGGTTTCGCCTCCATCCGCTGTAAATCTTCATATCGCGCTCGTCAATGCTGTATCCGATTCCGCGCTCGGAGCGGTTATGGATGAGCAGCGGACGCGGGTAATTTAGATTCCGCGCCCGCAAAACCTCGTATTTTCCAACGGGATCTTCAAGGTTCCAGCCGCTTTGGGTCAGATACGTTTTCAGGTCGGACAGCATCCCGTGTCTGACCGTTAATCTGTTTTTCATCGGTTCCTCCGTTTAAAGGTTCTGGAATGTGGCGTCGAACATCACAACGCCGTTGGAGAGGTCGGAGTAGGGAATGCCCACCCAGACGGCCTGTCCGACAGTGAGACCGGAGAGGGACGAAGCGTAGGGCAGGTTTAGCACGGTATCGTCAAAGGGAAGCTGGACGGCCACGGTGCCGCCGCTGGGGGCCGCTTTTACGGTGGCTTTTTCCAGACGGAGACAGGAGCGGGTAGCGTCCGCCACTTTGGGCTGGAAGTAGTTGTTCCAGAGGCTATCAGCCAGCGCTTTCATTTCGGCGTTTGGATTACTCATGCAGTGCACCTCGTTATTCCGCGCCGGTCAGACGGGCCTCCACCAGCTCCATTCCACGGCTTTCCAGATAGGAGATCAGGAGCAGGCGGGCGGCTTCCTCGCTTTCGGCGTCCACGGTATGATCGAACATCCGCAGCTCTCCCGCCTTGGTCTCGGCGGTGACGCTGAAGGCGAAGTCCAGGCGGGTGACATTGGTTTTCAGGTTCATGTGGTTTCCTCCGTGATCCAGATTTCAGAGACGGTAAAGGTGAAGCAGATACCCCGGTCCGTTTTGTCGGTCTGCACAGTGTCGCACTGGCAGAACAGGAAGGAGAGGGCCTGCCGGATGGTGGAATTAAGGACCACAAGGGGAGTGGGAAATTCCAGCGCAACGGAGGCGTTCTCCCGGTTCTCATGAGGCGGCTGGTCCAGCAAGCGGACCTGGGGGACCAGACGGTCGATCTTCCCGGCGGCCTCCCGCAGGGCGTTGTATCGGTTCATGGCGGTGGGGTTCATGATCTTCATTGTAAAATTCTCCTTTACCGTTAGGCGTGTAATTCCTTTTTGTGAGAAAATTATAGGCGTTTTCGCATGGAATGTCGAGTTAAAAAAGGGGGAACTTTTTCCAAAACGGAAACCGTTCCCCCTTTTTCGGTATGAGTATGGTCTTGATTAAAATTCTTGCGCTGACGGCCCCACAAGCGGCCTGAGAGATAAGAGAGAGGCGAGGGGCTGAAAACTGCCCCACGAAACTCAAGGGGCGCTTACAGGGCTTCTGTGGGCAATTTACGAAATGGGGGTATCAGCCGTTCAGGGCGTCCTTCAGGGGCTTTGCGGGGCGGAACACCGCAACCGTCTTGGCGGGAAATTCCTTTTCCTCGCCAGTACGGGGGTCTTTCCCCACCCGTGCTTCCCGGTGCTTCACGGCAAACTTGCCGAAGCCGGGGACTTTGACCTCGCTGCCGTTGAGCAGGGATTCCTCAATGACGGTGAACACGGTATCCATCATGATGGCGGTATCGTGCTTGGTGTGGCCGGAACGCTCCGCCACGGCGGCGATCAGTTCAGTCTTGTTCATGGGACATCCTCCTTTCCTAAAATTTCAATGGCAGGGATGGCTGGATTCGGACCAGCGCGTGAGGGAGTCAAAGTCCCTTGCCTTACCGCTTGGCTACACCCCTATGTTTGTCTGTCTTTCCAGACTGTCACCGCTGCGTGTCGGCTGCCTGCGGTTGGCCCCCATAGGTACACGTTTCTGTTGCCCTGCTGCGCCCATCTCCGGGCAACCCGTTTGTGAGTGTACTTCTCACGGCGCTGGATGTGGTGCAGACGGCGGGACTTGAACCTGCATCGATCCCCATTTCGGGGGTGCTCTACCGACTGAGCTACGTCTGCATATAGGTGCCGGTCTTTCCCGGCTGTCAAATCCTATCCGTGTGCCGCTTTAGCCAGAGGATCATAGGCGCAATTACATCATCGACACTTGAGGGGCTTACTTCAGGACTTCGCATCACCCATCCGACTATCCCGCTAAAACGCTGTTCACTTGCGGTGTCCACGGAAAATTGGTGCAGACGGTTGGAGATGCCCACAACTCCCCACGTGATCGTCCGCGGCTTGGACGTCTGCATATAGATGCCGGTCTTTCCCGGCTGTCAGGTTGCTCAAGTGTCTCTGAGAAAACCATCCCGATAGCGGCTGTATCAACCCGCCGACTCCACTGCCAGATGTGGAGGTTTCATTCCCACTACGGTTTATAGAGTAACCACCTCTTATGTGGGCGGGCATGGTGCAGACGGCCGGAGAGGCCCCCGGCTCCCGGTGGAAAGGACAGAAGTACCGGTGGGACGTCTGCGTGATCCCGCCTTGTTTGCGCCATGGCGGGTGATGTGGCGGCCCGTCTTTCCGGGCTGTCATACACATTCAGGAGGCTTTGCGATCCATGTAGGGCGCTCGTGCGCCCTTGGAGCGGATAATGGGAATCGAACCCACCTTCGCGGCTTGGGAAGCCGCCGTTCTGCCGATGAACTATATCCGCGTTGCTGCCCTGCCGGAATCACACCGGGGCACCGCTCCGAGAACGGCGAGCGTGTACTTACGGGCCACGCTTGGAAGGTAGGAGATAACTACGTGCGGCATCCGCGCCGCTGGTGAGCGAAACCGGAGTTGAACCGGGAGAACAGAGGACAAGCCAAAAACCCTGTTCGCGCAGGGTGTGAGTCTGCGCCGTGTCCGCACGATTTTCGCCCATACTGTTTTGGAGTTTGGCGGCTGCCGTTGGGTAGGCCGGCAGCCGCCGTGCGTGAGGGAAGATAGAAAGATGGAAAGCAAGGGCGGCGTCTATCTCGCCCTTGATTTTATTATACGATACCCCTCCAATAGGGTTTTTGCACATTTAGGACTTCTTGGACTAAAACTGGGGCGGTTCCTTTCATAGATCGGAGGACGGAAGGGCGGCGAGGGCAATGTCCCCGGCGGAGATCAGCATAGACGGATCAGACAATACGGACTCGTAAGCTGCTTCGCCCTGGAACTCGTCGATCACTGCCTGTTCCTCCGGTGTCATGTCCTGATAATGCTTCTTTCCATAGACAGGTGGAAGCCAGTTTTTGCGCTGACCGGCAAAGATATTCAGGCGGTCAATGATACGAACTGCGTTAGGCTTGAACTTGATATGGCAAGTGCCTTTCTTATAGAAAACGCAGTCAAAATAAGTGAAGGACGCCTTATTACTGTTGACGCCATTTGCGCGGCGAACAGCCCCGTCTACCGGGATATGGCAGTAAGTTTCGCCACGGTCCAGATAGTTCATAGCGCGCTCCAAGTCGGAGATCATGGAATTGACCCGGTATGTGTCCAGCTTTTCGTCGCGCCATGAGTCGGCATAGCAGCCGGAAGCCGGGACGATCACCTTCATGCCGATTTTGTGGGCCTTGTTGGTGGCCCAGCCATTGTAATAATGGATGTTGTTGGCACACTCAGGATACCAGGCGTGTTTCGCCGTGAAGGTCTCAAAGAGATTCAGAATGGATTCTTCCACGCCTTGTGTAAGCTGGTGGGCAATCTCGCGCATGACGGTTTCGATATTGTACCGGCTAAAGTCATAGGCGGAGAGGGTTTCGATTTTTTCCTGATAGTCCTGCCGCATGGCGGAGGTCATTTTGCCAGTGAGTTCCGGGCGGGACAGCAGAGTACGCCAATACTTGCCGCGAAGTGCCCGGAGATAGACGTTAGGAAGTCCAGCGTCATTTCCGCGCCCCCTTTCCGAGCAAGTGAGTTCCAGGAGCGGCTTTTCATAGGTGGTGCTGCCATTCATCAGGTAGGGACAGAGACCTTGATATTCCCGGATTAGCTTATTCCCCAGCTCTGCCTCAAACTGGAACCCGTCGATCATGTTTTGCAGCCAGTCGGCAGACGCCAAGGCGGTTGGGCCATCCGCAGCGGTGTATGTTTCTTCACGAGAACGCTTTAAATGTTCAAAAATATCGGACTCCGGCTTTGGGTAGGGAATGTCAACGAAGATCATGGCGATTTCCACATTGGTTTTCCGCTGGGCGTGGGCAAACGCATTTTCGATAAATTCGATTTTTGCATTGTACTCTGAGAGCTTCTGACGCAGGACCTTTCGGCGGTTGGTGTAGGGGTTTCGGATGGTTTCCGCATTCAACAGACAAACAATCTGGCCGCCGCGTTCCATAAGCGACAAGGCTTTGAGCAGGTGTTCATCTCCGTTCTCAAAGGGAGGGTTCATGAGGATCAGGTCATACTGCTTGAATGTATGGAAGGTCAGGAAATCATCGGAGACCACGGGATAGCCTTTGCCCTTCAGGATAAGGGCAAGATCAGGGTCAATCTCTACGCAGTCGATATACGGTTCCCGCTTGTCTACGCAGACCTTCCGGTCATTGTGGTAATCCTCGACGAATTTCCGGGCGGCATCCGCCAAATCACCCTTTCCGGCTGACGGTTCCAATATCGCGGTAACATCCTTCCAGCGGACGCCTGCCAACATCCGCCCAGCCAGCTTGGAGGGCGTGGGGTAAAAACCGGTGTCGGAAAACTGAGGGAGACGCTTCACATCCTGCCCGGTGGTCCTCTGGGAAACCTCAGTGAGGTGCTGTTCACCCCACTGCCGGATCAGCTTTTTGGCTCCGGCAATGGTGGCGGCGCGCCCTAAAAACTCCGAGCGCTCACGCTCCCATGTAATACCGACGCAATATTGCGGCTTCCCCATATTTTCTGTTTTCGTGATTCTGGCGATTTCAACGCCATCAACAAGCGCACAGAGTTCTTTCTCGCCGTAACGATTTTGCGTTTCCAGATATGCGATCATAAAAATGTCCTTTCCTGCGCCGCTGTTCAGGCGGCGGCTTCGGCGGGCTTGCGGACGGGGCAGAGAATGCCCTCGCCGTCGGCGGACCGGAAATAGATGGGGGTGATATAGGGCTTCTGTTCAGAGGTGAACGCTTCGCCGTCCGGGAACAGCTGAAGAAAGTCGATCAGATAGTTGGCATCGACACTGGGGAGGCCGGGGCCGAAATCATAACTGGCTTTGAAGGTCTCGCCCTTGCGGTGGCGCTTAGCGGCCCATTCCGCGCGGTCCGTTTTGATTTGCGCCCGAACCTTTGTCACAGTGGGAAGGGTGAGGCGCAGGGTGTTCTTGCGGATGGGGGCGATGATCTGCGCCAGGTTGAACCGGAAACCGTCGGCGCTGAGTTCCGGCGCGGCGGTCAGCTCCATGGGGCTGTTCAGGCGGAAGCCGCGATACCCGTCGCAGACGCACTGCTTGCCTTCCTCGTCGATCCAGAAGCCCTGTTCAGCGGGGCGGTGGCTGTTCGTGCGCACGGCTGCGTCGCAGATGCGGCGGGCAGCGGTAAAGGCGGAACGGTTGCCGGACTTGGCGGCAGCTTCCTCCATCAACGTGCGGCGGAGATCCTGTTCTAAGAAATACAGCTGGGGGATGGGGCCGACGGCTTTTTCCCATTCATAGGGGTTTTTGCTGACAGCGTTATAAATGGCGGCTTCGTCCTCGTCCAGCGCGTGGACGATCTGCAAAACGCGGGTGAGGGCCTGTTCAGTGTTCAGCATGGCGATTCTCTCCTTTTCTGTTCAGATTTTGATTTTTTATATATGGCGCTCCAAGCGGCATTTTTGCCGGTCTACCATTTTTCGCCGATGTCAATATAGATGAGAACGCGCATGAGGTGGTAGACGATGGTCGAGACGCCAACGAAGATGAAAAAATTGGTCATGGGGGGGTTCCTTTCCAGGAAGGCGGTGCGCCTCCCCGGTTCCGTTGGTGGTTGGTGTTCGTGGTGTTCAGTCGGATTTTCTGAGTGTTTCTATCTTTTTTACCAAATTTTCAATGGTGAATGTACCTCGCAGCGGCCTTTCTAACTCCGCATGGCGGTAAAGGACAGAAAATATGCACAACTCGCCGCCTTGTTTTTTCTCAATTTTGTAATAGCGAACACCGGCGTCTTTTTCAAAGAATTTTCTCATTTCTGGCGCAGTGGCTTTAATTTTAATATAGCTTTCCATGTTAGGCGTCTCCTTTTTTGCGTGTATTTCAGGTGGATTTTCGGGCGGCGGTCTTGCGTACTGGCAAGAGGACTCCGAAGCCGTCCTCGCTTCCGGGCGGTTTTGTGTTGTTGTTCAGGCGTATAGGATTTTCGAGGTGCCGGGGACGCGGCACTGGATCGAACAATCCGGGGCGTTCTTTTTGTTCAGGTCGATCCATGACTTCACGGCGGGGAGAAGATCGTCATTGTAGACGGGCGCATAAACCAGGCGGTTAAACAGTTCGCCGGTGTTCAGGCTCATGGGCTTATGCTGTTTGTCCCTGGGGCCTTTGAAGTAAACCATAAACATGGGGTTGTCCTTTCATGCCCTCGTGACCTCCGGGGTGGGCTGTTCAGTTCTTAATTTCATTGTAGCAGGGTGGGCCAAGGGGGTTTTTGCCGCTGTTCAGGCAAGGCGGAGGACCTGACGGGCGGCGCGTTCGGCGTTGTCGGTGAGCTGGCGCTGCCATGCCTGATTTTTCGGAGACCAGCGGAAGCCGTTTTGCTTCAGGGCGGCGCGGGTGTCGGCGTCCGGGATGGCGTCAAAGAGGATTTGGAGTCTGTTCAGGTCGATATTGCGGACGATCTGACCGCCGTCAAAGGCGGTGCCGGTCTGAGGTTCGGCGGCCTGCTGTTCTCTGCGGTCAAGCTCCGCGAGGCGCTGTTCTGTCCGCTCGATCTTGCCCCGGATGCTGGACAGCTCGTAAGCGGGGAAGGGGGAGCCGTACTGGGAGATGGGGGAGCCGTCACCGGAGGCGCACACGCCGGGACGGGTCAGCCATGCGCGGTTTTTCTCGCTGAGACCGGGGCAGCCTTCCAGCGTTTTGTGCTTGCGGTAATAGGCGTTGGCGGTTTTGGCGTCCTCCAACATCTGGCGTTGGCTGTTCAGACGCTCGGTGAGCATTTCGCGGGCGTGGGGGTCGGCAAGGTCTACCGGGCCGGTGCCGACGCTGCGGATCTTGTCCAGAATCGCCTCAATCTGCCGGTATTCCTCCCACAGAGAGTCCTCGCGGGACATTTGGCGGTTATGCTTGCGCATATTGAAGTTGCCCGCCCCGGCAATAAACTGGCTGGGATAGCTGGCCTGGTTGCGGTTGTAATCGTTCGTCCACTGGGCAAGGCGGCGGGCGTAGCTGTTCAGCAGGGCGTCCAGCTTGTCATGGTAAAAAGTGCTAACGCGGGCCTTCTGCTGTTCCACAAGCTGGGCGGCGCTGTTCACGGAATTTCGATAATTGGCCGTGGCGCTGCCGGGTTTGTAGTCGCTCATGTGGATGCAGTAATGGGCATTTCTGGCGGTTTCCTCGTCGATGGAACCATAAGGCGGGACCGTTTCAGGCCGATTTTCCGGGGTGGGCTGTTCTGCCTCTTCTGCAGTGGTGGCCTCCGGCTGGTCTGCGGGGGGTTCTGGGCCTGCGCCCGGGGGGGGGGG
>ERZ780076.696-NODE-696-length-13852-cov-7.384359_pt1 | contig 13852 bp, 9 predicted proteins | sample MGYA00511022_ERZ780076 | MGnify/ENA primary metagenome ERZ780076 (study PRJEB29588, sample SAMEA2148733) | human gut metagenome | biome: human gut; feature: human-associated habitat; material: faeces | place: Denmark | collected 2008/2010 ... | reverse complement strand
GATGTCCTGCTTCATCTGGAAGGCTTTAACGCGTTGCCTGCCAACGTGTTACGTCGCAAACTGACAGATGACAGAAGATTTGCAGTTTTTCTTTTCTCTTTTTAACGCGAGTCCGATATAAGAGAATGTTATAGTATTCTTACTTCAAGCGGATTATTTTTATACCAAACTCACGTTGGAATAAAATTATTCTTGACCAAGTCATAAAAGGCAGCGACAAGCTGCTGGGCATTCGGATTGTCAAACCGCATATATAATGATACAAACAATGAATAACCGTCAGTTTCCAAAGAAGCGTCACATTTACGCACACTGCCATCATTATACCGCATGTACCACCGCGAAAACAACCGTTCACGTATAAGTTCTTTGCCGTCAAGATTATCACATACCATTATCATGGCATTCACATTACGCTTGAAGAAACGATGCAAAATACTGACCACCGTCAGTGCTATGCGTCGGCCTATCGGGTGTGGGGTGCATTTTCTGGCTCGATGTTGAACGTATAAACATGCTTGAAAGCCTAATGATAGCAAGAAAAATCAATAAAATAGGCATGATAGACTATACCATGCCGCGTAATGAAAGAGTAAGTCAGCCCCTGCTCCTCTATCACATCATAAGGGTGTTGCAAATCTGATTCCACGTTGTTTTGCAACTTCTTTCAAATCATCTCCTTTTTGAATACTACGGCGTATGGCAGCTTTGTCTTCCAACACACGTTGAAAAACATTCATCTGTTTTTGTTTCGCTATCTTCTGCTCCATATACTTTACCGTTTGTATTACAAAGATACAAGTATTTATTCATAACCAATTGTCAGCCGCATGAAGATTTAACCAAATTTAATAATACACTTTGCAATATGAAGCGTCTTTTGACGGCTAAAAAACGCTGGCTGTGATGAGGACGTTATGAAAAAACGCATAACCGCAAAACAAAAAACGGGCGCGCCCGTTTTCCGGCGCACCCGTTTTGAATATTCATGCAAGGTCGGCTTATTCAGCCTCAACCTTTTCTTTCTCGCTGTAATCGATTACGTTCTTGCGGTTGGCCTCTATGCGGTCGTAGTCTTCACGCGAACCGACGATGATTTTGTCGAACTCGCGCAGACCGGTTCCGGCCGGGATGAGGTGGCCACAGATGACGTTCTCCTTCATTCCCTCGAGATAGTCAACCTTGCCGCGGATGGCTGCCTCGTTGAGCACCTTGGTGGTTTCCTGGAACGAAGCGGCCGACATGAAGCTCTTGGTCTGGAGAGCGGCACGCGTGATACCCTGAAGTATCTGGGTAGACGTTGCGGGCACGGCATCGCGCACCTGAACAGTGCGCAGGTCGCGGCGCTTCAGCGTAGAGTTCTCGTCGCGCAGCTTGCGCGCTGTGACAATCTGTCCGGGCTTCAGCGTCTCGCTGTCACCGGCGTCAACGACAACCTTCTTGCCCCAGATGCGGTCGTTCTCCTCGGCGAAGTCGAGCTTGTCGACGATTTCCTGCTCGAGGAAGGTCGTGTCGCCCGGGTCGTTGATCTGCACCTTGCGCATCATCTGGCGCACGATAATCTCGAAGTGCTTGTCGTTGATTTTCACACCTTGCAGGCGGTAAACGTCCTGCACCTCGTTGACGATATACTCCTGAACGGCGGTAGGGCCTTTGATGGCGAGGATGTCGTTAGGCGTAATCACACCGTCAGACAGAGGCGTGCCGGCGCGCACGGCGTCGTGCTCCTGCACGAGGATTTGCTTCGACAGCGACACGAGGTACTTGCGCTGCTCGCCGGTCTTCGACGTAACAATGATTTCGCGGTTACCACGCTTAACCTTGCCCATGGTAACCTCTCCGTCGATTTCGCTGACAACCGCCGGATTTGACGGGTTGCGCGCCTCAAACAGCTCGGTGACACGTGGAAGACCACCGGTGATGTCGCCGGCCTTGCCGACTGTACGCGGTATCTTGACAAGGGTTGTACCGGTCTTCACCTTCTGTCCGTCCTCAACGACAACGTGACCACCCACCGGGAAGATGTATGTGCCGACAACATCGCCGTTTGCGTCAATGACGTCGCAGGTCGGCACCTTGCTCTTGTCCTTCGACTCGGTGATGATTTTTTCGGTAAGTCCGGTAGTGTCGTCGGTCTCGGAGTGGTATGTCACACCGTCGATGACATCGCGGAACTTCAGCGTACCGGCGTATTCTGTCACGATTACGGCGTTGAACGGGTCCCAACGGGCTATGATGTCGCCCTTCTTCACAACGGAGCCACCCTTGAAATAGAGCGAGCTGCCGTAAGGAACGTTGAGGGAAGAAAGAACGATATTGGTGTTCGGATCAACGAAGCGGATTTCGGCCAGACGGCTTACAACCATCTCGCAAGCTACGGGGCCGTTGTCGCCTTCCTCCTCGAAAGGAACGGTGCGAAGCTCGTCGAACTCGATGCGGCTGTCGTTCTTGGCAACGATAGAAGCGTTGGCAGCTGCATTGGCAGCCACACCTCCGGCGTGGAATGTACGGAGCGTAAGCTGCGTACCCGGCTCGCCGATGGCCTGTGCGGCGATGACACCGACGGCCTCGCCCTTCTGCACCATGCGGCTTGTGGCAAGGTTGCGTCCGTAACACTTCATGCAGACACCCTTCTTGCTCTCGCAAGTAAGCACGGAGCGGATTTCTACGCTCTCAATCGGGCTTTCCTCTATGATTTGAGCTACAGACTCGGTAATTTCCTCACCGGCTGCCACGATAAGTTCTCCTGTGGTAGGATGGATAATGTCATGCACAGACACACGGCCGAGAATACGCTCGTAGAGAGACGAGATGATCTCGTCGCCGTTCTTCAATGCCGTGCAGACAAGTCCGCGGAGCGTGCCGCAGTCTTCCTCGGTGATGATGACATCGTGCGAAACGTCTACAAGACGGCGTGTAAGGTAACCTGCATCGGCGGTCTTCATCGCGGTGTCGGCAAGACCCTTACGCGCACCGTGGGTAGAGATGAAGTACTCCAGCACGCTCATACCCTCTTTGAAGTTCGACAGAATAGGGTTCTCAATGATCTGCGCGCCCTCGGCACCTGCCTTCTGCGGCTTCGCCATAAGTCCACGCATACCGGCCAACTGGCGAATCTGGTCCTTAGAACCACGGGCACCGGAGTCAAGCATCATGTAAACGGCGTTGAAGCCCTGGTCGGCCTCGGTCATCTCTTTCATCAGGACATCGCCAAGCTCGTTGTTGACGTGAGTCCAGGCATCAATAACCTGATTGTAACGCTCGTTGTCGGTGATGAAGCCCATATTGTAGTTGTCGGTGATCTGACGCACCTCCTCGTTACCTTTCTCTACAAGTTCGGCTTTCTCCTTAGGTATGATGATGTCGTCAAGGTTGAACGAGAGTCCGGCGAGGTAAGCCATGCGGTAACCAAGGTTCTTGATACCGTCAAGGAACTCGCAGGCGCGTGCAAAACCAACGTTCTTTATAACGTCGGCGATAATGTCGCGCAGACTCTTCTTTGATATAATCTTGTTGACGAAGCCAACCTCCTCGGGTATGATGCCGTTGACGATGACACGGCCGACGGAAGTCTCAACCATGTGGTTGTAATAGTTTCCATCCTTGTCAACATCCTTAACAACAACCTTTACGGGAGCGTGCAGGTCGCACTTGCCCTCGTTATGGGCGATGATGGCCTCTTCAGGACCGTAGAAGGTAAGACCTTCGCCCTTGGCTCCCGGACGGAGCTTGGTGATATAGTAAAGTCCGAGCACCATGTCCTGCGACGGCACGGTGATAGGTGCGCCGTTGGCAGGGTTGAGGATGTTGTGGCTCTGGAGCATCAGGATTTGCGCTTCAAGCACAGCCTCGTTGCTCAACGGAAGGTGAACCGCCATCTGGTCGCCGTCGAAGTCGGCGTTGAACGCCGTACATGCCAACGGGTGAAGCTGGATGGCCTTACCCTCGATAAGCTTCGGCTGGAACGCCTGAATACCGAGACGGTGAAGCGTCGGGGCACGGTTGAGAAGCACAGGGTGGCCCTTCATAACGTTCTCAAGGATGTCCCAGATCACAGGCTCGCGGCGGTCTACTATCTTCTTCGCGCTCTTGACAGTCTTCACGATGCCGCGCTCGATGAGCTTACGTATGATGAACGGCTTGTAAAGCTCGGCGGCCATAAGTTTCGGCAGACCGCACTCGCCCATCTTCAGCTCCGGGCCTACGACGATGACCGAACGGGCTGAATAGTCGACACGCTTACCGAGAAGGTTCTGGCGGAAACGTCCCTGCTTACCCTTCAACGAGTCAGACAACGACTTCAACGGACGGTTTGACTCGCTCTTTACCGCGCTGCTCTTACGTGAGTTGTCGAAGAGACTGTCAACGGCTTCCTGCAACATACGCTTCTCGTTGCGCAGTATGACTTCGGGAGCCTTGATTTCCATCAGCCTCTTAAGACGGTTGTTACGTATGATGACACGGCGGTAAAGGTCGTTGAGGTCAGACGTGGCGAAGCGTCCTCCGTCGAGCGGCACGAGCGGACGAAGTTCGGGCGGAGTAACGGGTATTATCTTCATAACCATCCACTCCGGCTTGTTTATATTGCGGCTTGCACGGAACGACTCAACAACCTGAAGGCGCTTCAAAGCCTCCGTCTTGCGCTGCTGCGAGGAGTCGCTGTTCGCGCGGTCGCGCAGCTCGTAAGACAGAGAGTCGAGGTCGATGTTTACAAGCAGGTCGTAAATGGCCTCGGCGCCCATCTTGGCAATAAACTTGTTGGGGTCGCTGTCATCGAGATACTCATTGCCGTCAGGCAGGTTGTCCATGATGTCAATGTACTCGTCCTCGGTCAGCAAGTCCATCTTGTGAGAACCGTTGACCTCCACGCCCTCGGCGTCTTTCTTGCCTTCCATGACACCCGGCTGAACCACGATATACTTCTCGTAGTAGATGACAGCATCGAGTTTTTTCGTAGGAAGTCCGAGAAGATAGCCTATCTTGTTTGGCAATGAACGGAAATACCAGATGTGTGCAACAGGCACGACAAGCTCGATATGTCCTGTACGCTCACGGCGCACCTTCTTCTCCGTCACTTCAACACCGCAACGGTCGCAGACAATACCTTTATACCTGATGCGCTTGTACTTTCCGCAGGCGCACTCGTAATCCTTTGTAGGACCGAAGATGCGCTCGCAGAACAGACCGTCACGCTCGGGCTTGTAAGTGCGGTAGTTTATGGTTTCGGGCTTTGTCACCTCACCATAAGAATTTTCGAGGATTTCCTCAGGCGACGCAAGGCTGATGGTAATCTTCGTAAAATTGCTCTTTATCTTTGAATCTTTTTTGAAAGCCATATTGTCTATAATGTGTTTGTTATGTAAAGAGATTCTGTTGTCAATCGAGAGTTATGCTCAAACCGAGACCGCGAAGCTCGTGCAGCAGCACGTTAAGCGACTCTGGTATTCCCGGCGTAGGCATAGGCTCGCCCTTTACTATAGCTTCGTAAGCCTTTGAACGGCCTACAACATCGTCCGACTTGATTGTAAGTATTTCCTGAAGCACATGGCTCGCGCCGAATGCCTCCAAAGCCCAGACCTCCATCTCTCCGAAACGCTGGCCTCCGAACTGCGCCTTACCACCCAAAGGCTGCTGTGTAATGAGCGAGTACGGGCCGATGCTGCGGGCGTGCATCTTGTCCTCAACCATGTGTCCGAGTTTCAGGAAGTAGGTTATGCCGACCGTTGCAGGCTGGTCGAACTGCTCTCCTGTCTCGCCGTCATAAAGGTGGGTTGAGCAAAGACGCGGCAGGCCGGCCTTGTCAGTCCATTCCTGCAAGTCGTCGAGCTTCGCGCCGTCGAAAATCGGCGTAGCGAACTTCACGCCAAGACGTTTTCCGGCAGCTCCGAGGATAGCCTCGAAAATCTGTCCGAGGTTCATACGCGAAGGCACACCCAGAGGGTTAAGCACAAGGTCGACGGGACGTCCGTCTTCCAAGAACGGCATGTCTTCCTGACGAACAACCTTCGACACGATACCCTTGTTACCGTGACGACCTGCCAGCTTGTCGCCCACGCCAATCTTACGTTTCTTGGCAACATAGACCTTAGCCATCTGGAGGATGCCTGAAGGCAGTTCGTCGCCAATGGTTATGGCGAACTTGCGCCGCTTCAGTTCTGCATCGAGAAGCTTATACTTCTTTATAAAGTTCATGATGAGCTTTTGAATAAGCTCGTTGGTGTGCTCGTCCTCTGTCCAGTTGTTCGACTGTATGCCGTCATACTCAAGGTTCTTGAGTTGCGCCATTGTAAACTTGCTGCCCTTCGTGATGATTTCCGCCCCGGTATAGTCTTTTATGCCCATGGACGTCTTACCATCAGTAAGCGTGAGCAGTTTGTCCACGAGGATGTCTTTCAGATCGTCTATCTTTGCCGCGTATTCCTCGTCAATCTTGGCCAGAACGACCTTGTCCTGCTGTTTTGACGCGCGGGTCTTGACAGCACGCGAAAAGAGTTTTTTATCGATGACAACACCCGTAAGCGAAGGATTGGCTTTCAATGAAGAGTCCTTTACATCGCCGGCCTTGTCGCCGAAAATCGCACGGAGCAGTTTCTCCTCCGGCGACGGGTCGCTCTCTCCCTTAGGAGAAATCTTACCGATAAGGATGTCACCCGGCTCAACACGCGCTCCGACACGGATAATACCGTTGTCGTCAAGGTCTTTTGTCGCTTCCTCGCTGACATTGGGAATATCGCTTGTAAACTCTTCCATTCCGCGCTTCGTCTCACGGACATCAAGAGAATACTCGTCAACGTGTACGGAAGTGAGGATGTCTTCACGCACAACACGCTCGTTGAGCACGATAGCGTCCTCGTAATTGTAACCCTTCCAAGGCATGTAAGCCACAAGGAGGTTGCGTCCGAGGGCAAGTTCGCCATTCTCGGTTGCGTAGCCTTCTGTCAGGATGTCGCCCTTCTTCACCCTCTGTCCTTTGTCGCAGATAGGACGGAGGTCGATTGTCATATTCTGGTTCGTACGGCGGAATTTGGGAATCCTGTACTCCTTAAGCGCAGGCTCAAAGCTTACAAATTCCTCTTCCTCTGTACGGTCATAAAGTATTCGTATTGTTGTAGCGTCAACATATTCGATAACGCCGTCGCCCTCGGCTGTAATCATGGTACGTGAGTCTACACATACCTGACGCTCAATGCCTGTACCAACGATAGGAGCCTCGTTGTGAAGCAACGGAACGGCCTGACGCATCATGTTACTACCCATCAACGCGCGGTGGGCGTCGTCATGCTCCAGGAACGGAATGAGGCCTGCCGCAATTGAAGCAATCTGCTGCGGAGACACGTCCATAAGATCGACTTCCGACGGCGGAACAACCGGGAAATCGGCATCCTGACGGCACTTCACGACATCACGGATAAACGTTCCGTCATCATTAAGCGGCGCGTTGCCCTGTCCTATGATATGGTCTTCCTCCTCTTCCGCTGTGAGGTAAACGATATGGTCGTTGTCCAAATCGACAACACCATCTTTCACCTTGCGGTAAGGAGTCTCGATGAAGCCGAGGTCGTTAATCTTCGCGTAGACGCAAAGCGACGAGATAAGTCCGATGTTCGGGCCTTCAGGGCTTTCAATCGGGCAGAGGCGGCCATAGTGGGTATAATGCACGTCACGCACCTCAAATCCGGCACGCTCGCGTGAAAGACCACCGGGGCCAAGGGCAGACAAACGACGCTTGTGGGTAACTTCGGCAAGCGGGTTGGTCTGATCCATGAACTGCGACAACGGATTTGTTCCGAAGAACGAATTGATTACGCTTGAAATTGTCTTCGCGTTAATCAAATCGGTCGGCGTAAACACCTCATTGTCACGCACGTTCATGCGCTCACGGATGGTACGGCTCATACGCGCCAAGCCGATGGAGAACTGGTTGCTAAGCTGCTCGCCAACGGTACGCACACGGCGGTTGCTCAAGTGGTCGATATCATCTACAGTGGCATTGGAGTTAACCAACTGTATAAGATACTTGATGATTTCGATTATATCTTCTTTAGTAAGGATACGAACATCCATGTCCGTGTCCAATCCAAGTTTCTTATTTATACGGTAACGGCCTACGGTTCCGAGGTCGTAACGCTTGTCGAAGAAGAACAAGTTTTGTATTACTTCCCTTGCACTTGCATCGTCGGCAGGATCGGCGTTACGCAGCTGGCGGTAAATGTATAGCACAGCCTCCTTCTCGGAGTTGCTCGGGTCTTTCTGCAAGGTATTGAATATTATCGAATACTTGCTTGCAGCATCGGCATCCTTATGCAAAAGAATTGTTGACGCACCGCTGTCAATGATGTCATCGATATTTTCCTTTGTGATTTCAGTCTCACGCTCCATGATGACTTCGTTGCGCTCGATAGAAACAACTTCACCTGTGTCCTCGTCAACAAAGTCCTCATTCCAGCTCTTAAGGACCCTCGCAGCAAGTCTGCGACCTACGGCCTCCTTCATATTTTTCTTATTGACTTTTATTTCTTCGGCCAAGTCGAAAATCTGAAGGATGTCCTTGTCGGTCTCAAAACCGATGGCCCTGAGCAACGTTGTTACCGGCAACTTCTTCTTTCGGTCGATGTAAGCATACATCACATTGTTTATGTCGGTGGCAAATTCTATCCAAGAGCCCTTGAACGGAATGATGCGTGCAGAATAAAGCACAGTACCATTGGCGTGCACACCTTGACCGAAGAACACACCCGGCGACCTATGCAACTGCGAAACAACCACGCGCTCGGCACCGTTGATGATAAATGTGCCGTTGTCGGTCATATAAGGAATAGTGCCGAGGAAGACATCCTGAATGAATGTACCAAAATCCTCATGGTCAGGATCGGTACAGTAAAGCTTCATCTTCGCCTTGAGAGGCACGCTGTACGTCAATCCGCGCTCAAGACATTCGTCTATGGTATAACGGGGCGGGTCGATATAATAATCCAAGAACTCAAGAACGAAATTGTTTCTCGTATCGGTGATAGGGAAATTCTCTGCGAATACCTTGTACAAGCCGTCGTTCTTACGCTCCTCCGGAGGAGTATCCAACTGCAAGAAATCCCTGAAAGACTTTAATTGCACATCGAGAAAATCCGGATACGGCATCGGATTTTTCACGCTGGCAAAGTTTACTCTGTTATCAACAATTTTTGAAGCCATTACAGATTTATGTTACCGTTATAAATGCCACCTTTCAAAAATCAGCGCAATGCGAAGAAGCATACACTTTCTCAATACCTGCAAACACAGTGGTGGATGACTGCATCACAAAAGACACAAAAAGGTTAAGACTCTCCGACTGGGAGAATCTTAACCCATCATATTCTGGAAGCTTAAATTATTTAAGCTCAACCTTAGCGCCAGCCTCTTCGATAGCCTTCTTCAAGTTTTCAGCCTCGTCCTTAGACAGGCCTTCCTTCAATGTAGAAGGAGCACCGTCTACAAGATCCTTAGCTTCCTTCAAGCCAAGGCCGCAAGCTTCCTTAACAGCCTTTACTACCTGCAACTTAGCACCGCCAACCTCTGCGAGGACAACATCGAAAGATGTCTTCTCTTCAGCCTCGGCAGCTGCACCGCCAGCAGCAGGACCAGCAGCAACAGCAACAGCTGCAGCAGCAGGCTCAATTCCATACTCGTCCTTCAGGACTGTTGCCAACTCGTTAACTTCCTTAACTGTCAAATTTACTAATTCTTCAGCAATAGCTTTGATATCTGCCATTTTATTCTAAATTTTAATGTTTTTAAATGTTAAATGTTTGGATGTTTAATTATTCAGGACGCTCGCCCAATGTCTTGAGCACACCATGAATAGTATTTGCGCCTGACTGAAGAGCCGAAACGACATTCTTCGCCGGAGACTGGAGCAATGCGACAATCTCTGCGATAACCTCGTTCTTGCTCTTAAGTGATACAAGCTCTTCAAGCTTGTCAGCACCCACGTAGATGCTTTCCTCTGCATAAGCAGCCTTCAATGCCGGGATACCTTCTTTCGCATAAGTCTTCAACAACTTTGCAGGCACGTTGGCCGTATTGCAGAAAAGCACAGCGGTACTTCCCTTGAGAGTGGCATACAAAGGTTCAAAATCAACGTCCGAAGCCTCGAAAGCCTTGTGGAGAAGAGTATTCTTCACAACAACCATCTTGATTTCATTCTTGAAGCATTCGCGACGGAGCTTGCTTGTAGCTCCTGCATTCAAACCCGTCACATCAACAAGGTAAAAATGAGGATACTCCTTCAGCTTCTCTCCAAGTTCTACAACTATAGTATCTTTTACTTCTTTTCTCATTTTACAAAACTTTTAGAGTTATTCAACTGATTTCGGATCAATCTTGATACCCTTACTCATCGTGCTTGAGATATAGATACTCTTTACATACGTACCCTTTGCAGCAGCAGGCTTCAGCTTGATTACCGTAGCGATAAACTCTTTCGCATTCTGATATATCTGCTCGGCAGAGAAAGACACCTTGCCTATTGAAGCATGGATGATACCGGTCTTGTCGACCTTAAAATCTATCTTACCCTGCTTAACCTCCTTAACCGCTTTGGCAACATCCATAGTCACAGTGCCGCTCTTAGGATTAGGCATTAAGCCACGAGGGCCAAGAACACGTCCGAGAGGGCCGATTTTGCCCATGCATGACGGCATTGTGATGATAACATCGACATCTGTCCATCCGCCTTTGATCTTTTCGATATACTCGTCAAGACCAACATAATCAGCGCCGGCTTCTTTTGCAGCAGCCTCAGCATCCGGTGTACAAAGGCACAGAACGCGCGTAACCTTACCTGTTCCGTTGGGAAGTGATACAACACCCCTCACCATTTGGTTGGCCTTACGCGGGTCAACGCCAAGACGTACATCGATATCAAGAGAAGCGTCAAACTTTGTCGTAGTAATCTCCTTGACAAGTTCTGCAGCTTCCATCAAAGAGTATGCTTTCCCTACTTCAACCTTATCAGCTACTGATTTTTGATTTTTTGTCAGTTTACTCATCTTCTTGAAGTTATAAGTTATTTACCAGGGAAATCCCCTTTAACAGTGATACCCATGCTTCTTGCTGTTCCAGCAACGAGCTTCATAGCCGACTCTATAGTAAAGCAGTTAAGGTCTGCCATCTTGTCTTCTGCGATGGCACGCACCTGTTCCCAGGTAACAGAAGCCACCTTCTTACGGTTGGGTTCCGCAGAGCCGCCCTTCACCTTGGCCGCTTCCATAAGCTGAACTGCTGCCGGAGGAGTCTTGATTTCAAAGCTGTATGACTTGTCAGCATAGTAAGTGATAACGACAGGAAGCACCTTTCCTGCCTTATCCTGGGTTCTGGCGTTGAATTCCTTGCAAAATCCCATGATGTTGATACCCTTTGAACCAAGAGCCGGTCCTACGGGAGGAGAGGGATTTGCAGCGCCACCTTTAATCTGTAATTTGATTAATCCAGCAACTTCTTTAGCCATTTCTTTTATTAATTAAAAATTGGTAGATATAAAAGAACACCCACATCCGTAACAATGCGTCATTCTTTTGCAACTTGCATAAAACCGAGTTCCAGAGGCGTTTTGCGCCCGAAAATCTTTACCATGACCTTCAGTTTGTGCTTCTCGGAGTTCACCTCTTCGATGACTCCCGTAAAGCCGCTGAACGGCCCATCCGTAACCCTTACAGTCTCGTCTACGCTGAAAGGAATGTTTACCTCCTCTGCCAGCTCCGACTCGTCTGCCGTTCCAAGTATGCGGTTTACATCAGATTGCTTTACCGGGGTAGGATTATCCAATCCACCAAGGAAACCTAACACGTTAGGCACAAAGCGCAAGGTATGCGCCACATCGCCCTTAAGCTCCGCCTCGACAAGCACGTAACCTGGAAGGGCGATTTTTTCCTTCACCACCCTCTTGCCGTTACGAAGCATTGCATGTTTCTCCATAGGTATGAGCACCTGGGAGACATACGAGGAGAGCATTGCGTTGTGCTTCAGTTCCGCCTCGATGTATTCCTTCACCTTGGCTTCCTTGCCGCTAACGGCACGCAACACATACCATTTCTTACCTGATTCTGCCATTTACTCTTAACGGATTAATTAGGATAGACAGTACTCATGACAAACCTGAACACGGAATCCATAATGAACACCACAATAGCAATGATCAAGGAAGCAGATAATACAACCATTGCCGTGTGAGTAAGTTCGGCCCGTGTTGGCCATGACGTTTTATGCACAAGTTCGTCATAGCAAACTTTGCAATAATTTGTTACAGTCTTAAACATATTATCTCTTTTTAGCACGGGAAGAGAGGCTCGAACTCCCGACACCTGGTTTTGGAGACCAGTGCTCTACCAACTGAGCTATTCCCGTAAAAATAGGCTCTCGTCTACAAGGCGAGAGCCTTATTGGATTTTGCCAATTCAGAAATTAGTCGAGGATTTCCGTAATCTGGCCTGCACCTACCGTACGGCCACCTTCGCGGATAGCGAAACGCAGACCTACGTTCAATGCAACTGCGTAAATCAGGTCAACGGTGATTGTTACGTTGTCACCAGGCATAACCATCTCTACGCCTTCCGGCAGAGAAATCTCACCCGTGCAGTCCATCGTACGGAGATAGAACTGAGGACGGTACTTGTTTCCGAACGGAGTGTGGCGGCCACCTTCCTCTTTCTTCAGGACGTAAATCTGAGCCTTGAACTTCTTGTAAGGCTTAATCTGTCCCGGATGGCAGAGCACCATACCACGCTTGATTTCATTCTTGTCGATACCACGGAGGAGCAGACCTACGTTGTCGCCAGCTTCACCTTCGTCAAGTATCTTGCGGAACATCTCGACACCTGTAACGACAGACTTCTTGTCTTCGCCAAGACCGAGCAGTTCAACTTCGTCGCCAACCTTTACGCGGCCAGTCTCGATACGGCCCGTAGCAACAGTTCCACGGCCAGTGATTGAGAACACGTCCTCAACAGGCATCAAGAAAGGTTTGTCGAGGTCACGCGGAGGCAGCGGAATCCAAGTATCAACTGCATCCATGAGCTCCATTACCTTGTCTTCCCACTTCTTAACTCCGTTCAGAGCGCCGAGGGCAGAACCGCGGATGATAGGAGTATTGTCGCCGTCATACTCGTACTGATCGAGCAGCTCGCGCATTTCCATCTCAACGAGCTCAAGCATCTCCTCGTCCTCAACCATGTCGCACTTGTTCAGGAAGACAACCAGACGAGGAACGTTCACCTGGCGTGCGAGAAGCACGTGCTCACGTGTCTGAGGCATAGGACCATCAGTTGCAGCAACAACGATGATGGCACCGTCCATCTGAGCCGCACCAGTAACCATGTTCTTCACATAGTCAGCGTGTCCCGGGCAGTCCACGTGTGCGTAGTGACGAGTTGCTGTCTCATACTCAACGTGTGCGGTATTGATGGTAATACCACGCTCTTTTTCCTCCGGAGCGTTATCAATCTGGTCGAAAGACTTAATCTCATCGCTCTTAGTGAAGCCTCTTTCAGCAAGCACCTTTGTGATGGCAGCTGTCAGAGTAGTCTTACCGTGGTCTACGTGACCGATAGTACCAATGTTAACATGCGGTTTGGTACGTTCAAAATGTTCTTTAGCCATAGCTTACTTATTTATTATTTTAATTGAATAATCGTGTATTTTTGCTTTTTTAGTCACAATCATAAAGTCGTAGAGCTGTAACCGAGATTTGAACTCGGGACCTCTTCCTTACCAAGGAAGTGCTCTACCACTGAGCTATTACAGCAGCGAGAGCGGAAAACGGGACTCAAACCCGCGACCCCCAGCTTGGAAGGCTAGTGCTCTATCAACTGAGCTATTT
>ERZ780076.687-NODE-687-length-13960-cov-3.661992_pt1 | contig 13960 bp, 11 predicted proteins | sample MGYA00511022_ERZ780076 | MGnify/ENA primary metagenome ERZ780076 (study PRJEB29588, sample SAMEA2148733) | human gut metagenome | biome: human gut; feature: human-associated habitat; material: faeces | place: Denmark | collected 2008/2010 ... | reverse complement strand
AGCAGAGTAATACCGATGCAGAGGGCGATTATGAAATGCTGGAACGCCGGTTTGAATCATTTTTAGGAGTATCCTGCAGGGAAGATGTAATCGAAAGCGGAATCGGTCGGCTGGACATTCCAAAGATAACATCAAAATATGAGGTAGATAAAGCAAACCGCATGATGCTTGAGCGTGCAAAGGACAGAAATGCATTGAGGCAGCGATGGAACCAGTCCTTACAGGAAGTGCGAAATCAGATGGAAATAGAACAGATAGATGAAATTGCAGCAAAAGAAATAGAAACCGGATATATCTTTATTAATGCGGTCTGTATAGAAATCATACAGGTGATACTTGCAATACTCTTAATGAGTGGAAGAATGATGGCACAGAAGCTTGGTAATCATCCGGCTTTCCTGTTACTTGGAATTGCGCTGTTAGCCGCATTTGCCGGAATTGTCTATCAGGGGATACGTCTGTTTAAATTCAGCACCCCGGCAAGACGGATGAAACAGCTTAGCGAAGCAATGCTAGATGCATTGAGGGAATGCGGGGAATTAGAGGATGGTGCCCATTGCAGGACAGAAGTAGAATCCTTTAATGGACTTGTGGTAGGTACCTGGCTTAAAGGTGGAACCACCAGAGATAAGACAACCTATTCTGCCTGCATGGAAGAATTGTGGGGTGTTATTGATAACCCAAGGTATCTTCTTATCCGGGAAAAAATCTTTGGCACATCAAGAGAGTGTTACAGTGTCCCGGAAATATTCGGAAGACAAAAGGAGCGTGCCCTGATTTTTGAAAAGCATATGAAAAGGGCTCTTGGACCATACCATGTGGTATATACAAGAACCCCGGAAGGACGAAAATTATTATTAAAAGAGCGGACACGCTCCTTTGTAAATCAAAACCAGAGCCTTTTGCAGGGAAAGAAAATTGCAAAAGGATATTAAGAATAATAAGAATTTTCAATTTTGGGATATTTTTTATTTACTCCAAAGAAAAAGAGGAGCAGTCCTGCAACCAGTAGTCCGGCACCAACAAAGAACCACAGGAAGAAGAACGGAACAGTATCTGCTTTATACATAAACCAGTCTGGGGAGAAGGTTCCCCAGATGTTAAAGAGGATATGGAAAAGCATGGAAGGATAAATGCTGCGGCTTTTCTCGCAGATAAATCCAAGAACAATTCCTACCACAAAAGCATAAACACCCTGAATCATATTCATATGGAACACACCAAAGAGCAGTGCCTGCAAGAAGTTAGCAACCCAGAAAGGCATTGCTCTTTTTGCATATTTCAAAGTCAGTCCACGGAAAATCAGTTCTTCACAGACAGGTCCAATCAGAACGGAATAGAGAACCAGAATCAGGGAAGGCTCATCCAGTCCCACCGATTCTACCAGGTTACTGTAATATTCCAGCCAGTGCGGGTTAATGGCTGCAGTAAAAGATACAATGTAATTGGTAATATACTGTAATCCTACTGCAGTAATAAGAATGCCGAAGATGACCGGAATATTAAATGGTTTCCGTACATTTTCCGGTTCTGTCGGCCGGAACTTTTTATAATACCAGTAGGCAAATACCACAAGGGCAACAGTACCGTAGGCTGCACTGACACCGGCATTAAAATTGGCGGTGGAAATAATATTTAAAAATGCATCCATACAGTCATCGATAGAAGTTGCCCCTTTGGTATAAAAACCACCCAGCAGAGCAAGCCCTACTGCCGGAATGGAGATAAGCTGCTGCAGGCCAAATGCCAGCAGAGCCGGAAGAAAACAGAACATAATTCTGCCAAATCGCTTCATGAAAAAACCTCCTCAAGTATCATCGCTTTTCTTGGCACATTATAACAATTATGAAGCGAATATGCAAACTACTGAGGTACCGCCTGTTTAAAAATACATGGAAAAATGTATTTTTAAATGCAGATAAATACTCTCCGGGTACTTGTGAAATAGGCGGAATCATGCTATACTAGGCGTTATGTTGATATATTTTATGATGTTGTATGAAATATAAATTCACATAATTATAATCAGAGGAGGAATAAATATGAAGAACATGAAGAAATTTGCAGCACTTTTATTAACTGCAGCAATGACAGTAGCAATGGTAGGATGTGGCTCATCTGTAGCTGCAAACACAGTAAATTCCAAGGATGACCTTCCGGGAAAGAAAATCGGTGTTCAGCTTGGAACAACCGGAGATACCGATGCAACAGCATATGAGGACGAAGGAAGCACCGTAGAGCGTTACAACAAAGGTTCTGATGCAATTCAGGCATTAAAGACCGGTAAAATTGATTGTGTAATCATCGACAAGCAGCCTGCAGAGGCATTTGTTGAGAAGAATGATGACTTGAAAATTTTAGATGATACCTTTGACGCAGAGGAATATGCAATCTGTATCGCAAAAGATAACACAGATTTAACAGACGAATTCAACAAAGCAATCGAAGAGTTAAAAGCAGACGGAACAATCGATACTATCATCAGCAACTATATTGGTGATGAAGCAGGAGAGCATCCATATGAGACTCCGGAGGGAACAGAATATCCAAACGGAAAACTTACCATGGCAACCAATGCGCAGTTTGAGCCATACGAATATTATGATGGTGACAACGTAGTTGGTATCGATGCAGATATCGCAAAAGCAATCTGTGACAAGCTTGGTTATGATTTAGAGATTGAAGATATGGAAGCAGATAAGATGCGAGATATTAATCGGCTGAAGATATTATTGGCAGAAAAGAAGAAAACAAACAAATGGTTGTGTGAGCAATTGGGAGTTAATCCTACGACTGTTTCAAAATGGTGCACAAATTCATCACAGCCAAGCTTGGAAATGGTTCTAAAAATGATGAAAGTCTTGGATGCGGACATAAACCAAATAATCAATCTGCCGGAAAGAAAGCAGTAAACAATAACTTTTGCTATAAATTTCATGCTGATATAAATCTCCAATCCAAACTTCCTATAATATAATGTTATGACAATATGGTAGATAAAAAGACGTTGACAGAAGAAGACATCAAGCGTTTGTTTATCACAAAAGCTATCACCAAGGCAGGATGGGCAGACGACCAAATAAAGATGGAGTATTACTTTACCGATGGCAGGGTGATATTTGAAGGTAACACGCATGACCGTCAGGCTCGGAAACGTGCTGATTATGTCTTGTTTGACAGGAATAACTATCCTATTGCCATAATAGAAGCCAAAGACAACAAAAAGCCTGTTGGTGGGGGTATGCAACAAGCAAAAGAATATGCGGAAATCCTTGATATAAAATTTGCGTACAGTTCGAATGGGGATGCTTTTTTAGAACACGATTTTCTTACAGGCAATGAGAAAGAAATTCCATTGGAGAAATTTCCTTCACCGCAAGAATTAAAAGAACGTATGGCTATTTCTGACCCGTTGACAGAGGTGGAAGAGGAAATAATCAATACGCCTTATTATTTCGATGCCTATTCTTATGAACCACGCTATTATCAGCGTATTGCCATAAACAGGACAATAGAAGCCATTGCGAAAGGCAAGCAACGCATCTTAATTGTGATGGCAACCGGAACAGGAAAGACTTATACGGCTTTTCAGATAATTTACAGACTGCACAAATCGGGTGTCAAAAAGAAAATATTATACCTCGCGGATAGGAATATCCTCATAGACCAGACTATGACGCAAGATTTCAAGCCTTTCAAGAAAATTATGACGAAAGTGAAGGATTGCGAAATAGATTCCGCCTATGAAATATATATGGCTCTTTACCATCAACTTGTTGGTAAAGAAGGTGAACCAGACCCATTTGAACAGGTGCAACCGTCTTTCTTTGATTTAATTATCGTTGACGAGTGTCATAGAGGAAGTGCAAAAGATGATTCGGCTTGGCGAAAAGTATTGGAATACTTTAGCTCAGCCACACAGATTGGCATGACGGCAACACCCAAAGCGGCTGACGGGGCGAATAACTTGGATTATTTCGGTAAGCCAATTTACACCTATTCCCTTGTACAAGGTATAAGGGATGGTTTCTTGGCTCCTTATCGGGTTACCAACTGCTTCATAGATTTAGACTTGCAAGGATATACTCCCCAAGAAGACGAATTGGATATTTACAATAAACCGATAGAACAGCGTTTTTATCAGCAAAAGGATTACGGACGCGACATTTCATTTCTGAAGCGTAGAGTATTGGTCGCACACCGTATCACACAAATGCTTCATGAGATTGGACGAATGACAAAAACGATAGTTTTCTGTACCGATATAGATGAAGCAGAAGCTATGCGCAGTTTGTTGACTACAATGAATGCGGATTTATGTAAAAAGGATAGTCGGTATGTAATGCGTATAACGGGTGACGATGCCGTAGGAAAGAAACAACTGGATAATTTCATAGATGTTGACCAACCATACCCGACTGTAGTTACAACTTCGGAGCTATTGGCAACGGGAGTTGATTGTAAGACGTGTGGTCTTATCGTCATTGACAAGGAAATAGGCTCGATGACAGAATTCAAGCAAATAATAGGTCGTGGAACTCGTTTGCGTCCGGACAAAGGCAAATGGCATTTGGAGATTTTGGATTTCCGTAATGCCACTAAGAAATTCCGTGACCCAGAGTTTGATGGATTACCTGAGCCTAAGATTACAGGTAAAAAAGCAAAACCTTATCCGCCTGCACCTCAAAATAGTGGAACGGTCAGCGAACCTCATGTCAAGTACATAGTAGAGGGTGTGCCTTACAATATCACAACCGAGATAGTTTCTGTTTTGGGTGAGGATGGAAAGACTTTAAGGACAGAATCCGTCAAAGCATTTACGAAAAAGCAGATTCGGAAACATTATGCCACGCTGGACGATTTCATACACAAATGGTCTTCCGTTGACCGTAAGAAGGCCATTGTAGATGAATTGAAAGAATTAAATGTGCTTGTCGAGGCTGTCCGTGAAAAGAATCCGGCTCTTGAGAATGCAGACATCTTTGACATTATTTGCCATGTGGCATACGACCAGCCACCTCTTACTCGCAGAGAACGAGCTAACAATGTCAAGAAAAGAAATTATTTTGCCAAGTATGAAGGCAAAGCCCGTGAGGTATTGGAGGCATTGCTTGAAAAGTATGCCGAAAATGGAATTATGGATTTTGAGGACGTGAACGTACTTGATCATGCCCCGTTTGATGCGATTGGTAAGCCGCAGAAAATAATGAAATTGTTTGGTGGAATAGCCAATTTCGAGAAAGCGGTTAAAGAACTTGAAGATGAAATTTATAAAAACGTAGCATAACAACAATGGCAGTAAACAACATAGTAAAGCGTATCCAAAATATCATGCGCCAAGACGCAGGTGTAAACGGTGACGCACAGAGAATTGAGCAAATGACATGGATGTTCTTCCTGAAAGTATATGACACGCAGGAAGAGACATGGGAATACAAGGCTTATCGTGAAGGCAAGACATACGTTTCCATTATTCCAGAAGAATTACGTTGGCGTAATTGGGCTGTGGATGAAAAAGACGGGAAAGCACTTACTGGCGATGCTCTCTTGGCGTTGGTAAACGACAGGTTATTTCCTACTTTGAAGAATATTGAGGTCACACGGGAAACTCCACGCTCCAAGGCCATTGTGAAAGATGTCTTTGAGGACATCAACCAGTATATGAAAAACGGCACGTTGCTCAGACAAGTTATAAACGTCATCAATGAAATAGAATTCGACGATGCGCAAGACCGCCATTTGTTTGGGGACATTTACGAAGGCATCCTGAAGGACTTGCAGTCTGCCGGAAATGCCGGAGAGTTTTATACCCCACGTGCTTTGACCGATTTCATTGTAGAAATGTTGCATCCGCGTTTAGGTGAGACTTTTGGCGACTTTACTTCCGGAACAGGAGGCTTTTTGACTTCGGCATTGAAATATCTTGAACCTCAAATCAAGACGGCAGAAGATGGAAAATTATATCAAAATGCGGTCATGGGTCAGGAATGGAAGCCTTTGCCCTATTTGCTTTCCATTACGAATTTGCTTTTGCATGATGTGGAGGCACCCAATATCCGTCACTGCGATTCGCTTGCTACCAAAGTAACAGATTTTACTGGCAAAGACAAGGTGGATGTGATTGGCATGAATCCACCATACGGAGGTAGTACGGAAGCCAGCGTGAAAAGTAATTTCCCGATGGAAATGCGGAGTAGTGAAACGGCAGACCTTTTTATGGTACTCATCATGTACCGTCTGAAAGCAGGAGGTCGTGCAGGTGTGATTGTTCCAGATGGCTTTCTCTTTGGCACGGATGGAGCGAAACTGGCAATCAAGACAAAAATGTTGAAGGACTTCAACCTACATACGGTTATCCGTTTGCCGGGAAGTATTTTCTCTCCATATACTTCCATTGCCACAAACATTCTTTTCTTTGATAATGAAAAGGCTGAGGATGCCCCCGAAGGATATTCCACCAAAGGCACTTGGTTCTACCGCCTTGATATGCCTGAAGGCTACAAGCATTTTTCCAAAACGAAATCCATGAAGTTGGAACATTGTAACCCGATTAAGGAATGGTGGAATGACCGGAAAGAGATTATCATTGATGATGGAAATGAAAAATCAAAGTATTTCTCTGTAGAGGAACTTATTACAGGTGATTGCAACTTCGATTTGTGCAAATTTCCCAAAGATGAAGAAGAGATTCTGCCTCCAGCCGAATTACTTGCCGATTATTACAAAAAACGTAAGGCTCTTGACCACGAGATAGACAAGACGTTGGCCGAGATACAACGGATACTGGGAATCGAATTACCGCAAGAATAAGATGAGCATAAGTATGAAGGACTTAACGACATCCAATATAGATAGGCAAAACATATTAAACAACCGTTTTGCTGTTGAAAAGGTGCAATCCCAAATAGGTGTTACGGGTATGCTTTTCAATGGAGAATACCTGTTCACCAAACAAATGGTTGCCGATTTCTATGAAGTGGACACGTCCACAATAGACCGTTACTTGTCATCGTATGGTGAGGAACTGAAGCATAACGGATACGTTTTATGTAAGGGTAAATCACTGAAAGAGTTTAAGTTACAATTTGCTCACCTTATAAATGAGGCGAGCAAAACCACCCAACTTGGCTTGTTCAACTTTCGTGCTTTTTTGAATATCGGCATGTTGCTTACGGAAAGTGAGAAAGCCAAACAGGTGCGAAGCATTATGTTGGATTTAGTCATATCTACCATCAATGAAAAGACAGGCGGTGGCACAAAATATATCAATCGCAGGGATGTCAATTACATACCTGCTGCTATCACAGAAGAAAATTACCGAAAGAATCTCACATCAGCAATCAGCCAATGTGTAATCGGGCATGTCACTTACAAGTATTCCTTAATTACCGACTATATCTATAAGGCTATTTTCAAAGAAAACGCAAAGGAATACAGGGAAATACTGAAACTGGATAGCAAAGACAATGTTCGGCACACGCTGTATGCGGAAGTGTTGCTTGTTATCTCTTCCTTTGAGAATGGTGTTGGGGATGCCATACGAGAACAATATAAAGCAAGGAAAAAACGTCTTACTGTGGAAGAGGTGAAATGTATCGTTGATGAACTTGCAGAACATCCTATGCAGAAGCCATATATAAATGATGCCCGAACCAAAATGGCCTCAAGGGATTACAGTTTTCGTGATGCTTATCATGGCAATATTGCAAATTATTTGAAGGCCGTAACACCCGAAGAATTTGAGCGATTCATTGGTGACCAGTCAATAGATTTCGACCATATCTTGGCAGAGAATAAAGACGTGCTGAAACGCTTAAAACAGGCAGAAGATGAGTGAGGAAATTATTTATATTGACTACGATGAAGCCTTAAACATCTATGGCAAGATGATAGATGCCAGCGATGGAGGCTTTGAAGGAGTGCGTGACGAAGGTGGCATTCGTGCTACGCTTGATTTTGTGCAGAACGATTTGTATTATCCTACCTTTGCTGACAAACTGACTTATCTTATGTATAGATTTTGTTCCGGGCATTTCTTCAACGATGGGAATAAGCGTATTGCACTGACTCTTGGAGCATACTTCTTACACAAGAATAATTACTATTGGCACGCTTGCATTTGTATGCGTGCATTGGAGTCTATTATTTATCACGTGGCTGCATCAAATATCGACCAAGATTTATTGTCGCGCATCATAAACAGTTTTATGACAAGCAAAGACTATGATGAAGAATTGAAGATAGATATTGCTAATGCTATGAGTAAGGGTAATTTGGGCATTGAAGGTGAGGATTATAATAAAAAAGACTGAAAATATGAGGGCTATAAAAATAATATTATTACTGTCCTGTATTGTTTTAGGACTTAATACTAAGGCGCAAACAGTAGGTTATAATTATAAAGTACTCACAGCCGAAGGTTGTAACATGAAGTATAGTGTATCAAAGCAAGATACCATCTATTCAATAGTTGCTACAGTGCGTTCAGACAGAATGAATTTTCTGAATGAGCCTACCATGAAAATCAGAACTTTTACAGGCAAGTTGCTTGAATTGAAAGGAACTGTAATTGGTAATGGCAGTCAGTCTGCTGGCATAATCAGTGGAAATATTGTAATCCCTGTTACAGAAATAAGTTCAACTGCTCAATTCAGAATTACTCCGCAACAGTTTGAAATTCTGAATGAAGGTGTGGCTAAGATTCGTTTGTCTATGACACCGATAAACCATGAACGTACTTTCAAGAAAGATAAAATAGGGAAAAAGCTATATCAGTTCTATCTGAAAGAGAAACAAAAGGACGAAGAATTCTAAATCTGTTGGAATAAAATGAACGGGAAACAACTAAAAAACAGCATACTGCAATGGGCGATACAGGGTAAACTTGTACCGCAAGACCCCAATGACGAACCGGCAAGTGTTCTTTTGGAACGTATCCGCAAGGAAAAAGAACGTCTTGTGAAAGAGAAGAAAATCAAGAAAGATAAGAATGCATCCATCATATTTCGTGGTGAGGACAATTCCTATTATGAGAAGTTCCTCGCAACGGGAGAGGTGCAGTGCATAGATGAGGAGATTCCGTTTGAAATTCCGAATGGATGGGAATGGTGTAGAATTAGAGATATTTCAAACTCATATATCGGTTTGACTTACCGACCAACTGACATTTCTCAAACGGGAACAATTGTTTTAAGGTCATCAAATATTCAAGAAGGCAAACTGTGCTTACGGGATATTGTAAGAGTAAATATAAACATTCCAGAAAAATTATGGGTGCAAAATAATGATATTTTGATTTGTGCCAGAAATGGTAGTAAAAAGCTTGTGGGTAAATCTGCAATTATAGATGGTATAAATGAGCCGATGACTTTCGGTGCATTCATGGCGATATGTAAAACTCCATTTTACAAGTATGTTTATCTATTTTTGCAATCTGATTGTTTCTTTTCTCAATTGCGAGAAGTCAGTGGAACTACTACAATTAATCAACTCACACAAAATAATTTCAATACTTTTCTTATCCCTCTACCATCAGCGTTAGAACAACAACGTATTATTGCAAAAGTAGAGGAACTTATGCCAATACTCGAAAAATACAATAAGTCGCAAATCAATTTGGATAAACTGAATAACGAAATCGGTCCTTTATTAAAAAAATCCATCCTACAAGAAGCCATACAAGGACAACTTGTTCCACAAATCGCGGAAGAAGGTACAGCACAAAAACTGCTTGAACAAATCAAGCAAGAGAAGCAGAAACTTGTAAAAGAAGGCAAGTTAAAGAAATCGGCCTTAACCGATTCAGTCATCTTCAAAGGTGACGATAACAAGTATTGGGAGAAGGTTGGAAAAGAAGTTCGTTGTATTGATGATGAAATACCTTTTGAAATTCCTACAACTTGGGCGTGGGTAAGACTTAATGATATTTGTTCCTATATTCAACGAGGAAAATCTCCCAAATACTCTCTAATAAAGAAATATCCTGTTATAGCGCAAAAGTGCAATCAATGGAGCGGATTTTCTATTGATAAAGCACAATTTATAGAGCCTTCCACGTTGGTATCCTACGGCGAAGAACGATTGTTACAAGATGGGGATTTGATGTGGAACTCTACGGGATTAGGTACATTAGGCAGAATGGCAATTTATTGGAGTAGCCTAAATCCGTATGGTGTAGCCGTTGCTGATAGCCATGTTACTGTCATACGTACATTGAAACAGTTTGTGCTACCTAAATATCTCTACTATTATTTTTCAAGTAATACAGTACAATCAGTGATTGAAGATAAAGCTGATGGCAGTACTAAACAAAAGGAACTTTCAACGACAACAATAAAAGGCTATATTCTGCCACTTCCTCCCCTTGCTGAGCAACAGCGAATAGTGGCTAAAATTGAAGAATTAGCAAGTATTATGAGCAGACAAATGGCCAAGTAACTCAAATAGAATGCGATTACGATTTTCCGAACAATTGGGTTGTTGCGAGATTATCTTCTATTTGTACTCTTGTTGATGGTGAGAAAAAAGATGGGCAACAAATTTGCCTTGATGCAAAATATCTGCGTGGAAGGAGTGCAGGTGATTACTTGCAAAAGGGAAGGTTCGTACAAAAGGGCGATAATATCATTCTTGTGGACGGAGAAAATTCTGGCGAAGTATTCGCTGTACCCTGTGATGGCTATATGGGTAGCACGTTTAAGCAACTTTGGGTTAGTTCTGTAATGCATTTACCATATGTCTTAAACTTTATTCTGTTCTACAAAGAGTTATTGCGAAAGTGTAAACGAGGTGCAGCCATTCCACACTTGAACAAGGAGGTATTCTATTCGCTTATTATTGGTATTCCACCATATCAAGAACAAGTGAGAATCGTGAATAAAATCAATGAAATATATAGCAAGATTAAGGCTTGATTACGCCTTAATCTTGCCAAACAATTCTGATATTCGGTTACAAATACGTTTCTGTTCATTAAGTGGCGGGAGTGGAATAAGTGTATTGTGTAAGGCTTTAGCTGAAAATCCTTGAATACCAATACCTTTTCCTCCTATAATGCCTATTTTATTGTAGAGGTAGAAAATATAATAAAAGTATTTTGTACAAAGAGGATAATAAGCCCTCAATTTATGTATATGATTTTGAAGCATAATAGGAAAATCATATTCCCAAATACATGCTCTACCCACATCACCGCCTTCACAAACTAACAAATCGCCTTTGATAGCTTGGCAACGTTCAATTTCCTCCTTTTCAAAGGGCATCTTTTTGAGGTTATCCAATTTAAATCCATCCCAATACAAATTAGACGTAGTAATATACTCCATAAATCTACCAGAAGAATTACTTTTATTAAGCTGCTTCCCATTGTTGTGAGCAAAGAGTATTCCTATTCTTGCCCATGCCCATGTGTCTGGTATTTCAAATGGCATTTCATCCGTTATATCATTTACTTTACCACCTATCTGCTCATAATACTTGTTATCGTCACCTTTGAAAATAACAGAATCGGTAAGAGCAGACTTTTTTAATTTACCCTCTTTCACAAGGAGTTCTTTTTCTTTGCGAATCTCGGCAAGCAATTCTTCGGTAGTGCCTTCTTCTGGCTTCTGTGATACAAGCTTGCCTTGTATCGCTTCTTGGAGTATTGATTTTGGTAAAGTTGTCAACAAGTTTTTATCAAGCTCTATTGCTTCATCGAGGAGCTCATTAAGTCTTTTATTCAGTTGTTCCATGTTGTACAGTTTTTATGTTGTGGTAGGAACAACTTCTCATAATAGGAACTCAATGCATTTGGCTCTCAGTCTAATTTATTAGAGATAACATATTGTTTCACTAATAAATTTGAATATGGAAATTAAAGATTTTGAGGAATGTTTACGCCAAAGCAATATGGCAGAAAACACAGTTTCAGCATACGTGTATGCTGTAAAAGAGTTCTATTCCCGACACAAGGACTTGAACAAAAAGAATTTGTTGATTTACAAGACGTACCTGATTGAGAAGTATAAGCCTAAGACGGTCAATCTCCGCATACAGGCTGTCAACAAGTATCTGGATATGTCGGGGAAGTCACGCTTGCGCTTGAAGTCTGTCAAGGTACAGCAACGCTCTTATTTGGAGAATGTGATTAGCAATGCCGACTATACTTTCTTGAAAAACAAACTGAAAAGAGAGGATAATCTTGCGTGGTATTTCGTAGTGCGTTTTCTTGCTGCTACAGGCGCACGTGTCAGCGAGCTTATACAGATGAAAGTAGAACACGTGCAGGTCGGCTATTTCGACATCTACACTAAAGGTGGTAAAATACGGCGTATCTACATTCCCAAAGCGCTTCGCGCAGAAGCTATATCATGGCTGCAAAAAGACAAGCGAACAACAGGTTATCTGTTTCTCAATCGCTTTGGCAACCGCATTACGGCAAGAGGCATAGCCCAACAACTGAAAAACTATGCTCAAAAATACGGATTAAACGAAAAAGTGGTTTATCCTCATTCGTTCCGACACCGTTTCGCCAAGAATTTCCTTGAGAAGTTCAATGACATATCCTTATTGGCGGACTTAATGGGACATGAGAGCATAGAAACTACTCGCATTTATTTGCGACGTAGTAGCTCCGAACAGCAGGCCATAGTGGATAAGATTATTACTTGGTAAAGTAATAGACGTGATTAATCAACAAAGGGATACCGTTGAAAAAATATCCCTTTGTTGTAGATGGAAAACTTATCTTCTTTGCTTGATTCCCTCCTGCATCAGACTGTCAGATACGATTTTCAAGTCCCTGTCATATCCGTCAGCCTCTTGGCGTAATTGGTCGATGGTTTCCTCGTCACGCCTGATGTCGAATACGTCATTCAGCCAGAGGATGTCTTTTGCGTCGCATCCTCCCCATGAGCGGATGACGCGGAACTTCAACGCATCGTCCGCATACTGTCGCTTGGATTTCCAAAGCTCGATGTTACCCCAGATGGAGAGGCTGCATACGACACCCATGCTGACCAAAAAAGAAAACACCTTGTTGGATTTAATGTCAAAACTATGGCGGTGGATATGCTCCTGCGGCTCACCTTGCCGTTCTTCCGAACTTCTGACAAACGATTCTTTCAAGTCACGCAACAGATGCAGAATTCTATTCGATGCGTGAACTTCTGCCTCCCCAAACTTGGTCAGCATGGTTTTGGTCTGCGCCTGATGTTCTTTTGCGGAACTGTCAAACAACTCCTTTATGGGAGCCAAATCCATTGCAGAAACTTGTCCTTCTGATTGGTTGTTGCTTACTTTTGGAGTATTCTCCAATTTGCTATTGATGCCCTTTAAGCCATTCTTGATGTCCTCAAAGAGCGCATATACTTCGTTATTATCCATTTTTAGAATCTTATTTTACGTTGTTTCTTTTTCTTGTTTTTACGTTTTAATTGTTCCTCAAAATAGTTCTCATCCGCCTGAGCATTTGTATTGTTCGACATGAAAAGACCTATCGAACCGCTGTACAAGTCATTGCTGTCGCTTGGCTCAAACTGTGGCATTGACGGTATTGGATATTCTGCCATTTGGTTACCCATTACCCGTTGTCGTTCCTCGTGGCGGTTGGCGTTCAACACTGCGTCTATCTTGGAAAAACTGAACTGTCTATCAATCTTGGAACCGCAGAACGAGTAGCCGTTCTTGGAGAAGATGATACCCTGCACCTCGTTCGACTTGCCCTTGTATTTGAATCGCATATCCACACCTTGTTTCTCTAAATTAGCGACTAACTGCCTCCAGTTTCCGCACCTTGCTACCTCTGATTTAAGGATGGAATGAAGCCCGTACTTGGTCTTGTCCGGCTCTTTCAGTCGGTATTGTTTCACCTGTTCCTTGCCGCTGGCAAAATAAAGATTATACTTCTTCGTCAGTTCCTTGCAAATGCGTGCGCTGCGTATCCGCTCGTTGCGGTCACTGATTGTCCTGCCATTATTGG